>VMHT01172199.1_pt1 | contig 14223 bp, 14 predicted proteins | sample 4693611 | NCBI WGS metagenome assembly VMHT01 (sample SAMN12280063, study PRJNA550983) | marine metagenome | isolation source: seawater sampled from same location over 5 years 0.02-0.2 micron viral filtrate | place: USA: collected off the coast of southern California halfway between the port... ... | reverse complement strand
GCATCTTATACAGAAGCGAGCGATCCGGTAGTTAACGTTGCAGCATTAAGCACCAACGTAAACCTTTACGGCAACGCAACAGATTCAGCAGACGCGAGTCCCGTATTTACGTATCAGTGGTCTATTTTGTCGCAGACGCATCAGTCTCCACAAGTTTCGTTTGCAAGCAGCACAGCACAAAACCCGGTTATTCAAGCCGTTAATTCGTGGGGTAACATTCGTTGTTTTTTGGTAGTAACAAATCAGAACAGCGGCGCAACATCTGAGACAGATCCGTTACGCGCACCCGATTCCGCATTTACTACCGTCCGCGTTAAGTCAACATCGGCAGTGATTCAGAAGATTGCAGCAGGCGAACGTAATTGGCACAACGACGCGGACGCATGGGCGCAAGCAATCGAAAATCTTGCAGCAGGCAACCAAGGACTACCCGACCACACCATTACGCAACACACAGACGTTATAGACGCCACAGGAGCGGATTTAGAGGCGTTGAGTAGTGGTGGGTATGCCAATGACCCCGATAACGCAGCCAACCCGTTACACAAGCATTCTGGTACGCATATCGACGCAGCCACAAACGGGGTACGAGGTACGGTCACAATAGAATCCGCAGCAGGACCGGCGAAGGCGATCAACATCGAAAGATTGGTACTTACTGCATCGGTAATGTGGACTCGACTAGACAATGGTCAAATCATACCTATGATTGCACCGATTACTTTAGAAAACGATGCCGCAGTACCTTCCAGCGCAAACCTAGCTACGTGGAAATTAGAACAAAACGTAAAGGTTCAAGAGTTGCATATCACGTTAGCCGATGGCGGGACCAACGCACCAGTCGATCACGGTGGTCAATACGTCTTTGATCTTGTGGCAGGTACTTCCGCCGACTTCGTAGCAAACACTATGGCAAGATTGAATGTGAACGTTACAGGAGCGCCAGCGGTAGCGCATCAGCCATTGTTCCTAACAAAAAACGGGATAAACGTAGGGTTAGGTGACAAACTGTTAGGTCTTGTCTGTATTGCAGGACCAACAAAGACACGTGATGTTATGGGATCAAACCTAACAGCCACGGTCGTTTTAACACGAGAGGCGGCATAACGTGAAAACACGAGTATCAACCGAACATTCAATTAGTAACAGAAGCGCACCAATTGCCCACGGTGTAATGCGTTTTGACTTAGATACGACAACGCTTTCGGGGGTCACAAACACGTCTCAAATTATTAAACTTTCAGACGTTGCCGCAGGTACTCACGTTATTGTTGAGGACGTTTGGATGGAAGTGACTACGGCTTTTACTAGCGGTACTACTTTCGGCGTGGGGGACGGGCTACACGATAACTCTTTTTTAAGAGCAACAGACGTAGCCTCGACGGGATTGAAAAGCGGACAAACCACAAAGGGTGTACTGCTTACCAACAATTCCACAGCGGTAATCACGTCTAAATTGACTTTACGAGTATCGTCCACAACGGCATTGTCGCAACAGAGTGCAGGCAGCGCGTCTCTGTATGTCGCGTTTAAAGAGATATTTTCCGATTGTCAAGCGTCAGATATTGCATCTACAAGCTCAGAATCCGCACTAGGAGACGGTACGATCCCGACTTTCGGCGGTGGGGGTCTGCAACTCGCAGGAACATCAGGTCAGATACAATACAATGACGGCAACGGACAACTTGCAGCGTATTCCGCAACAGCCGCTAGGACACAGCTAGGACTAGAAGTAGCTACCGCTGATAGTTCTTCTGCCGGGGGTAAGGTACTTAAAGTAAGCAGTGGCGGGGTTTCTTCGGGGTCACTTCTATCTATAGATTCCAGCGGAGAGATTGTAGCCGGGTCTTCTGTATCCGTAGCCGGGTCTTCGGGAGATGTTCAGACTAACAACGGCAGCGGCGGATTAGGCAGTATTGCTATCGCGACAAGTCCAAGCGCAGCAGCCGGGGGTAAATTAGTTAAAGTAAGCAGCGGCGGCGTTGCTTCCGGTTCTTTGCTTTCGCTTGATTCCAGCGGAGAGATTGTAGCCGGGTCTTTGCCTACGCAATCCATAACGCAAGACACGTATCCTTTTGGTGCTGTTGAGGTTTTGAGTACAGGCGTTGTTACTTCTGTTAAAAGCAACACGCACGAGACAAACAACATTGCATTGACCTCATCTGGCTCATATGCTCTAAGCGCGTATCAAGCCTTACCTACACGCTCAAACAGTTATGACACGAATCCTTTTTACTCACATTACGTAGTTACTAATGCAGAACCTATTGTAAGTGGGATCAGTGCTGTAAAGTACCCCGATCCTAATGGCTATGCTGAAGGCACGACCTTTACCGTAAGTTTCGCACATTGTAACGATCAATTTAGTAACGGGGCTGCGGTTGCCGAGCCTCCAAACCCCTTTTACGACAGAAACGACAGCACGAGCACAAGCTATAACCTGCTAAACGTAAAACAAATGTTAGGTTTAGTGCCCGATAGCGGTTCCTTTACGGGCAATCCTTTTATCTGTGCAGATACAGATCATGCTTTTTATTACAGCGGATCGGGCACTAACGGTTACAACACGACTTACGGCTTTGCAGAGTATTCTAACGAGTGTCCGCTATTTTTGCTATCCCCAGGGGGGTCCGTAACTTTGAGTGTAGTGACTGCTAAAGACGCAAGTAACGCAAGCAAAAAAACGTGGCAAATTATTGCTCACTATGACCGTTACCCTCAATACGTATTGAAGACAGGCACAATGCCATACTCAAATTAAAGGGGTAGGAGATTAAAGTATGCGGGGCTTTGGAGAACCATCAGAACAGCGAGAGGGTAGAGTGTTTGGAGACTTGAACACTACCCGTCCGTATGCGTGGGGGTTTGGTGATCCCAGTACGGGAGTGGACTACGCAGCACAGCCCGACGCAGGCTTTGGCGACATCGTACCCGACGCCCTTTTGCATTCGTTGCATATGCCTACAAGCGACTTGCCCGACGACGGCGGAATAATCGTAACTATCCTTGGCGAGTTTCCCGCATTAGGTAAGCAAAAAAACGTAACAGCCGCCGGTCCTTTTCGCGTTCAGCTTTTAGATGTTCACACGGGCGAGAGATACCCGAAGGACATGCCAGGATGCCATTCGGGGCTAATAGGCAAAGGTAGTAATTGTAGTACCGATCTCAGGCATTCCGAATTGCGCTTTGTTTTACCCCCATTGCCTTTAAGCGAATACACGGTAGAAATTCGATACGGGAACAATTTTGAGACAAGAATCGAATTTTTCAATGCCTTTAGAATTGTACACCGAACACGGGAAAGCGAAACATACAGCGGCAGATCGCATTTATCCGTTGTCTTTAACACGGGCGCAAGGTTGCCGCAGATGGAAAAGATAAGGGGCTAAAGTGGCGATAACGATTACATGGCTATCCCCTAAAACGTGCCAAGCTGTGTTCAGCGGCACTATTCCGACGCAGGCGCAGCTATCGCAGACTACTAATTTCAGCGTAGAGGCGGAAAGCGGCGTCTCTGTGACGATTTACAAGAGTATACCAACGTCAGGGGTAGGTACGACTGTTCTAAGCGTAGGACCGTCCGTATTGCCGGGACAAACGTATATCGTCAAATTTGCAAACGAAGTTGCGATCACTACTGTACCCGCAAACATTACACCCGTTGTATCTTCGGAATGGTCCCACAAGATGTTAGATGCGTTGACAGAATGCTTCGGGGAAGCGGTACAAAGATTTTCAGGCAAACCGCAAACACTTGTTGTTTCTAATTTTAAAAACAGTGATACCGCTATTTTTGTAGAAACGACAATCGGGTTTCCTAATAAGGGCAGGCTTTTCATCGACGGTAAAACGTACACGTACACGTCAAAGGACGCGATGTCGTTTAAAGGTGTTTCCGGCTTAAATTTTTACAACACGGGACTATCCCCTCAAACACTGGTTACTTGTGATGTTAACGCCATTTTCCCAAGTTGAAACCGCATTTCGAGATACCCTTATCACGAAGGCTCAAGGGGTTGCTTTAGACACGTTAGGCAGAATGTACGGGTTTCCTCGTTTGGGGATTTTTGAGCGTAAATACTACCGGCGTGCATTACAAGAAATTGCCTTTGGCAGAAGAGGTACGTACCCTACTTTTTTTCGTGCGTTAGAGCACCTTTTTGATCAGTACAGCGAGCGCAGAGGTATTATCAATGTGACGTTAGATCCCGCATATCCCAATTCACTGGTTTATCGCGAAGGGGGCGCACCTACTTTTGACTGTGCGTCTGTTCAAAGATTCGTACGCATCGTATCCCCTACTTTCGGCAGCAAAATATATTACTCGCAAGGCATCGAAAACGGACGCTTAAAACTAAATCCAATAGAGACACCGAGCGTTGCGGGTGCCGATTGGTCTACGCTTGCATCAAGCGAACAAGCTACCGCTAAGATGTTGGGGTTTATGCTGCATGAACGGCACCCTGGACCCCCTTCAGTGGACGGGGCAGACATTAACGACAACCCGTGGCACCCTTTATCTTATTTAGAAGAGAAAACATGTACTATAGACCTTTCTATAGACAGTTTCCTTTGGTCTACTCCTGCTACATATATGCAAGAAGACGGCAGCATAGACAGAACCTTAGTGGCTCCAAACCAACCCTACGGAGGGCACTTAATGAGCCTGTACGACGCGGCAAATCGTGTTGTTATCGAGTACACAGGTTCCGGGGTTGCGTCTGAGACACATTTAGAATCAGGGGACCAAGATTCCGGTCCCTATCCCATTTATCTAGATGCAGAAGGTAAGATTGCAGGTGCCTTTATCGATGCGTTGGACGGGTTATTAGCCGCAGGTGTCCATTTAAACGCAGAAATAAAAGATTGGTGCGAGAACTTTGGAAGCGTTGTTTTTAACCCGTTTGACGGCAATTTCGATTTAGGCAACGGCGAACAAGCATTGCCTCCTAATTGGGATTTTAACGCACACGGCGTGCCTCGTTCTTTCCCAAATCGAGCAATAGAAGCCGCAGAACACGTTAACGAATTTTTCATATTAGAAGATGCTCAAAGCAATCGTTTCTACCTTGAAGAAAAGGCAAATTTGAGTCTTAGCAACACGGGTAAAGTGATTTTAGACAGTGATACGTATTATCATTTGATCACACTTGTCAGCGGGTCACAAGTTGCAGTCACTTTAGATAATGCGGACGATGTTTTAGAAATAGACAAATTAGGCAGAATCACAGATACCCAAGGCAATGTTCTATGTACTGTTCCTATGGCTACTTTTGTAGACGGTAACGGCAAAGATTCTTCCGATCATTTAGGTACTGTATCAGGCACCAGCTTACGAACACAAACATCGGGAAGCGGCACGCCCGTTATACAGGAACCCGGCGCAACTAGATCGGATAACGATGCGTCTACACCTGCTACAATCACGCGATTATTGCCTAGAAACCTCGATTTCTTTGAAAAAGGGGTCGCGGGTTATTTTCAATTACGAAACGCAGCAGGTACATATTTTTGGTCACAAGACGTGAACGTTGCTTTAGACGGCAGTAGAAACCTCACCACGGCGGCAGGAATACCCTTTTACCCAACGATTACGGTACCGGCAAACGTCGATGCCTTAGTAATTAAAGAGGATGCCAAGGTGTATGCAGACAGCGGACAAGGCGAAACGCTTTTAGGAACATTGAATGTTGGTATTTTTCCGAATCCACGGGGTTTAAGCACAACAGACAACGATCATGTATTTCTTGAAAGTACATCTAGCCTGCAACCTATTGAGCACCGTAGAAGCGGGGCAGCTACGGTTGGTGCGGGATTCGCCACAGCCACTAGGGGTAGGCTCAGAATCAATGCTAGAATGGGTGAAGGTCTAGTTTTATTGAACGGTCAAAACAACCGTTTACAGGTGGTTCCCAAATGAGTTTCGAGTCTAGGTGGAATTTAAGACAAGTCGAATCCGGCATCCTCGAAGGGGAAGCGTTAGGAGAGATCATTCGTCGAGGTGCCTTGGCTATACAAGAAGAACACGGACTTGCAACAGATGGTCTTTGTGGTCCTGCTACTTTAGAAGCAATACAGCCCGAACCAAAAGTAATCCCTGGACGCCTTGAAGTACCTAGAAACAATCGCGCAGACATTGCCCGTGTGTACGGTACCTTCGACTACGAAGAGAGCGAGAAACAGCGCGGGGCGATCATCATTGATCGAGATTGGGTACGCGAGAACATTGTTAAAGTTGTTTTCCATACCGGCAAGCATACATGGTGCCACAAGGGTATTGCCGAAGAATTAAAAACCACGTTTGAAAAAGCGTGCAAGGCTTCCGGCTATACCCCAAAAAGCGCGTGGTCATGGGTTGCCCGTCACCAGCGGTGGGATCCTAATCGTCCTTTAAGTTTACATAGTTGGGGCGTTTGTATAGATTTCGATCCTAAACTTAACGGTGTCGGTCCTGTAGAGCAGTCTAAACTGTATCAGCACCCCGAGTTTGTAGAAGTCTTTGAAGATAATGGATTTTCGTGGGGGGGCAGGTGGTCTAAGTACCCAGATGCCATGCACTTTCAGCGAACAAAGTAAAGAAAAGAAAAGTAAAGGTGATGAGAGATGGACGTAGCGAGCCTAAAAGTCGGGATAACTGCAATGATTTCAGCCGGGGTCATGTTGGTCGGTGGCGTGAGTTATATCAGCAAGGTCGATGCGAAAGCAGATCAGGCGGTGAAGGAAGCGACAGAGGCAAACGTCTCCATCAAAGAGATGCAGCGCGATCTGGTAAAGCAACGAGTCTTAATCGCGGAAATTCAAAGCGACTCAAAAGCTATTTTACGGCTTGTTTCCTTACAATCGGGCTCATCTTCCCAGTAACTTTGGGGGTTTCGCAAGAGAAAATAACACCCACCAAAGAGTTAAAAACTTTAAGAAACCAGATAAAGATGATACGTAAGTTGTTGAAAGACAAGGAGAAACTGAAAAATGGACATAAACCCAATGTTGTTAAAAAACGCATGTCTTTGTGCTCTGGCTGTGTACGGAATCATGGAAGCTATCAAACCGCTTGTATGGAAGTGGAACAACACGAGTTGGCAAAGAACCGGTGTACGCCTAATTAGTCTTCTTGTTGGTTCCGGTTTCGGTGCGTTGTTGCAGATGGACGCAGAGGGCGCATTGGTCGGATTGGCGGGAGCCGCGATGTCGTCTACCTTAGTTGGTTTGATCCGAAAGAAGGTAGCGGAGTAATGACGTGGGTCGGGGTTTGGGCTTTCCTAAAAGAAGTACCTTCAAAGGTATGGTTAGGTGTGGCTTGGGCTCTTTGTATCCTTGGTTGGTGGTTGACGCGATCTGAGTTAGCTAAAGAAAAAGCTAAGATCATACGTTTAGAACATCGGGCAAAAAACGAAGTTATCCGAAAAGAGGCAATCGTCAGGCTACAAGAACGCAAGGCGCGAATCCAAGAAGAGTTAACGCGAGTTGAGAAAAAAGTAGATAAGAGAGAGACCCAGATCCACGATTTAAATGCGTCCGATCTGGCTAGGGAATTGAACGATGAATTTACTGATTCTTAGTCTTGTATTAAACAGCACAGCAGCGTGTTCCGAGATAACCCCACTACCGCAAGGCAGACGCGCACCCTGTAACGGTATTCTTTGGACATTTAGCGCAAGCAAAAAAGCACTGGCATGTAGGCAGGTAGAGATACCTAGACTAAAAGCAAAGAATGCCGCACTACAAGGCACCCTGCACGCAGAGGCAAAGTCTTGTACTTCACAGATTACAGCATTAGATGCTCAAGTATTGACGTACCACGCAGAGATTCAAGAGTTGAAAAAACCAACTCCCTGGTACCAGTCCTCCTATTTTTGGGCTCCTGTCGGGTTAGTGGCAGGGCTTTCTATTGGTATTAGCATCGGGGGGTTTTAATGAGGTGTCCAGAATGTTTAAACGCACGTACAAAAGTATTAGATACTAGAATAAGCAGAGACTCTAACGAAAAACACAACGCTATCCTAAGACGAGGCGGCGAAGTGTGGGCATGGTGGGAGCCCGAAGGGTTTCGTGTACGTAAGCGTCAATGTGGAGCTTGTAAGCACAGTTTTTTTAGCATTGAGGTAGGTATCGAGGACTTGAACCAGGCAATTGACGATCTACGACAAGTTAATGAGATTCAACGCAAGCGGGTTATCGATTTAGAACGCCATAATGACGAGATGCGTCAAATAATAAGTAGAGTAAAGTCATGACTACGCGCCCCATGGAGAAGCAATTAAAAATCCCCAGTATCCCCCCTGGAACTAAGCGCGGACCCATGGGGTTGCCTATCTCCTACAGTTGTAAAGACTACGTATTGCCTGAAAAACCCACCCGTAGAGTATCCCCCAAGCGGCAGGGGTAAGATATATCGGGTAAGGTGATACACTGTATCCCGATGAGTGATATAAACCTACACGATAGGACATACCTGGAAAGCGTTGTAGAGCGCGAGGGGTCTGTCACCGCAGCCAGCCGCGAGCTTGGTATACCCAGAACCACCCTCCGTCGTCGCTTAGGGCTTTTCGATGACACGGAAGACCGTGTTAGAGTAGAATCCCCCGACAAAATAGAAGACACTCGGAAAGGCGATCACCGGACCTTGTCCTCAAAGGGACAAGTCCGCAGTGCAGAAGAATTACTGCAATCAGCCGGGGTTGACCTAAACGAGTGGTTGATCGAAAAACAAGTTGTCAATTCTTGGGATGCAATGGCGAGACAAGAGGACGGTACTACCGCACCTAAAACCATGTACCAAGTTAAGGTATGGCTTGCGCGTAGGTTTAATTTCGATATTAAGCCTCCTAAGTTTCGGTTCAGAGGCGAAAGACGCCCGTCTAAGGCGGTTAAGTCTAGTGAGACGGTTCTATGTATACCTGATGCTCAATTCGGCTTTAGAAGGCTACAGGACGGCAGCTTAGAGCCCTTTCATGATGAACAAGCACTTAGTTTGTCACTAAAGGTTGCCGAAGAGATAGATCCCGGCATCGTGGTTATCATGGGCGACTTCTTAGACTTCCCAGAATTGTCGCGTTTTCAGACTGAGCCAGATACTCGGCAGTTAATTCAGCCTACACTCGATGCGCTTAGTGACTATCTCCACAAGTTAGTTGAATCTGTGTCACCGGGTACTTCGATCTACTGGTTAGAAGGTAATCACGAGATGCGTTTGCGTAACGCTTTGTTAGACCTTCACGCGGGAGCATTGGCTGATGTCCGACCAGCTAACGAGGACGGTCCCCCACAAATGTCCGTTGAACGTCTACTGCATCTAAAGGAATTAGGCATAGAATACGTTGCGCCTTACGGTACTCCTTTATGGTTATGGGACGTTATGTTGCACCATGGCTACGTTGTTCGAGGCGGGGGTGGTAAAACAATGTCTTCAATTTTAGCGAGCACCACACATCATCATGTTGTCGGGCATATCCATCGTAGAGAGTTAGCGTCAAGATCTATCGTGACCCAAGAAGGACGTAAAGAAATACACGCAATGTCCCCTGGATGTTTAGCGTCATTAAAGCGAGGCGGGGTGCCTGCGGGGAGAGGTCGTCCGGGGGTTGACTGGCAACACGGTTTAGGTGTAATATACAGGTGTGATAACATAACACACTTCCATTGCATACCCGTGTTAGACGGTGTGTGCGTGGTAAACGGAAAGGTAATTTCGGCATAATGGATCTACACACCTTAATTCGCACCGAAGGTATTCAGAAAATTGCAGATGTCTTAGGCGTAACAGAACGTTGTTTAGTTGACCTCAGACGCGGCGAACATCCTTTAACTGTAGACGATTTCTACACGCTTGGACGTAAGTACAAAGACTTCGATGTTTTGGGTACTATTTCACGCATTGGGTCAAAGCGTAAAAGCGTAGGCAAAGAGTCACACGCTCGCAGCTTTAAGATAAAAAACGGACAACGTTGGGTAGAAGGTCCGTCAAGACTATCCGCTAAACTACCCAACTGTACCTAGACAATCCCTATGATGCCTTTGATCCGACACCCGTACATACGGGAATCGCTTGTACGATAGAAGCCTATACCTATTTCTTTAAGCCGTCGCCCAAACTTATGCTTACTCATGGCACGATGACCCGTGGCACTGCACCACGTTTTGTAACTTTCATACAGTTGTGTAGGGTTAGACCACGAATCTTTGTCTTCTTCTGCCAAAACTTCCGCACACTCTTTGACCCAACAAGAGACTTGATCCGCTTGCGTCTGCCAATTCTGTACGGCGTCTTGACTAGATGCGGTTTCGGAATACCGTCCCCTACGTAAAGCCTCAATGCCTCGTTTCACGCATCGACGTGTAATCTTGTCTATCTCGCTTTTGAGCTTTTCAGCACGATACGGATCCCGTTGAGAAACAGAGAAGGCACGATTGAAAGAAAGAATACACCATCGACGCCAAAACCCCTGGCTAGAGTCTGACACCGAAGGGAGAAAGTTAGCCGCAAATAGCTGTAACGCAGTAGGACGAAAAGCATAAGGCGCTTCCCTAATCTTTCGGGCGGTTTGAATGTCCCCTGAAATTGTAGCCTTGACCGCAGACCCTACAAGAATGTCGCTTTCGGGCATCTCGTTACACACGTTGAGCCGTGCGCCAGCCAAAAAGTCTCTGTTGTATTCGTTTTCCATGTTTTGAGGGGCTAACGCGGTAGTTTTAGCGCCTGCCCATTTAAATATGTGTTCGATGACTTCAAGCACTGTAGACTTGCCGTTAGCACCTCCACCTAGCAGCACTAAAGCCCTTTGTAGCTTCGTAGCAGCACCTAGCAAGCCTACACCTACAAACTCTTCTAAAAGCTGTATTTTCGCGTCCGCATCTTGATCCCCTGCAAAAATATCGCGCAAGGTTTCGTCCCAAAGTACGGGTGTCTGATCGGATCCCCCACCCCAAACCATCGGCACACTTGTCAACGCACGATTATCAGGGTGATTAGGTACCAACTCCAAAGTACGTGCATTTAAAAAACCGTCTTCAAACGCCAACCCTATGGACGCATCATTAAAGAAACCTTCGTTCCAATGGTTACGGCGTATGATGTTCAAGATAGCATCATACAAACGATTGCCTACTTTCACGACACCAAACCGGATAGACCCGTCTGCATTACGTCCCGCAATGAACCGGGCACCGTCAAAATTACGTAACACCTGAGACAAAGGGAACTCTGAAGTCTCAATCCACCGAATCCCGTCAAAAGACCACATGCGATTGCGATCAAAAAGCAATGTGCCTTGACCTAGCGTATCCCATGCCTGAACTACAGCGTCCGCAATACACTGTTCCGATCCATGCCCTAACGCTTCTACGATGTCGAATTCTATATCTTCGCCCGTTGTTTCATCTGTAACCTGAGAAGCGGCAGCGGGGGCATACTCGGACACGCTAGACGCTATTCTCTCTACTTCGTCGCTCGACAAAGGAGGGGAAACGCGCTGTTCGTTTACCTGAGTCAATTCCGCTATAATACCGTCTCGCTCCATACCCCCACGACGTAACTGTCCCGCGTAACTTGTAAGTATGTTGTTTCTATCCCCGGAGCCTATAGCGTCGGGCAATTGGAACCTTGGCTGCATAGCCATATCGGTAACAGTAGACGCCAGACGAAACCCCGCCAGTGTATCAGTAACCCGTCGCGTGGGGATTGGTAACATGTCTTCGAGTAACGCGGGATGGTTTTGTTCAGTACCGTCGCGCACAACCTTGGGCAACCTAAACAGGCGCGTTGTGTCTTTCAATTCGTCAGGGTCAAAACCCCCGTCTCTTAACATCGAAAGACAAGCAGTCACAAAATCTCTATGATCGTTAGGTTCTTGCGGAGCATCGTAAGGCACCACAAGACGACCTCCGCCGCGTGTACAGTACATACCAACGTCTACTTTTAATCGCGACGACAGGTGCATTTGAGCCTCGTACATAAGATCCGTAAAAGTATCTTTACGATCACCCGATCCCGCGTGAGCTTCTTTGTCGTCGAGGTCAAAAACAGCGCAAGCGAACCCCGGTTTGATCTCGCTAATCTGTCCCTTTTTTAAACGTACAGGATGGTCATAGCATACAAAATGTGCGTCGGACTCCCACGTTCGATCAAGGGCAACGTCTAAAGGCAGTACAGTACCCCCCGCGCCCGACTTCACAAACTTCGAGGACAATACAAGGACATTAAGCATTTGTGTCCGTCTCCCACGTCTTTGCGGTTACAACACCTCGGGTAATATCCTCGATCTGTGCCAAGTGTTTTCCGCTTGGGTAAGATTTAGACTTACGCCAAAACCAAACCGCTTGATAGGATACACCTAGTCTTTCCGCAAAATCAGTGGTACTAATATCCTGAGCTTTGAGCCACGTGTGTAGGTTCATGTCTGTCCTTTCATACAATTAAGCACGTTTCAGCACTATGGATCGTAACCTTGGTTTTTTCAAGCAATACTTAAAAAAAGTACCTCGGCGTTTGTTCCTTGAGTTTACGCCTTAGCTGTGTTAAAAACGGCTAAAGTGTACTTTGTGGAAGGCATAACATGGACACCTTACCTTGGTTGAACGACGCTATTTCTTTATACAAGAAAGGCACCTTTACAGGATCAAAGACCGAAGATGTTTTTTGGAAAACTATCGGAGAAGTAGAACGAAAAACAGAGTGTGATCCTGTTCGTAAAGTTGCCTTTCTCAATGGAGACAATGAGTACGAGAAAGACATGCTGGTTGTCAGTTTTTCCTACTTTTCAATTGCCGTTTTAGGTATTCAAAAAGCAATCGAATCTCCCACAAAACACATCGTGATTATCGGACAAGAAGAAGATGTTAAAGCGGAACATTTACACCCTAGCGTCCTTCTGTTAGAGCCGCTTTATAGGTTCTTAGAAGAGATCTGTATGTACAGCAAAGTGTTCGATGATAACTTTAGGAAACAATTAGATGTATAACGTCAAACACGTGTCTCCTAGCCAGATCAAAACGTGGCGCACCTGCCAACGTAAATGGTATTTGGAGAAGGTTAAAGGACACAGGCAAGCAAGCACCCCCGCGCAACAATTAGGAACAGACGTACACGAGTTACTTGAACATTACGTAGAGTACGGAAAACTATTACCTGATAATTTTGCGGGACAAATTGCCAAAGCCGCTTTGCCGATGGTTAACCCCGACGCAAAATGTGAGCATCAATTCACACTTAACTTGGTAGGGGATATTGTTGCTACAGGACGCATCGACTTTACAAACGTTGGTGTAATTGAAGATCTCAAAACAACATCGTCGATGCGGTACGCCAAAACTTCTGAAGAATTAAAGACAGACCCGCAGGCAGTTATGTACCTTTGGGCAGCACAAAAGGACGATGCGCTTGCGTTCTTTGGTCCCATACATAAATTTAGCCATTTAATCGTGGAGACTAAAGCACCACACGCGATTCGGCGCGTAGATTGTACGCTAACAACAGACGAAATAGAACAGGGAATTGAAGACATAAAAAAGGATGCTGTAGCAATGAAAATTGCAGCCGACACACCCTTTGAAGATATTGGATTTAACTTAGACGCATGTAGAATGTACGGAGGATGTCACCTGCATTCAATTTGTTATCATGACGGTGTTTTTGAAACGCCAAAAGGAAAGGACAACGAAGTGAGTAGTTTATTAGAACGACTTAGAGCAGAGAAGAAGGCACAAAGCGAAGGTAAGGCAAGCTATGTACCCAAAGGACCAGCAGCGCCGGAACCTGAGCCTATGCCCGAAGAGACAAAACCAGGGGCTATAAACCCAAGTGATGGCATTGATTTAGAATTTGCCTTACCTATCCCCGATGGTGGCTTGAAAAAAGGTAAGACACAGGTACCTGATTGGTGCGTACACGCAGGATCAACGATACCTAGTCTCAAGAAAGCACAAGCCGTTGAGGTTTGGGACGCGCTAAAAGCCACAATCTACGCGAACCCCGCAGGACTAGACGTAAAGAGTATGTATAGCCTACTTGATTGGACACACACCGGCAAAATGGCGACGGAAGTAAAGAACCAAGTCAAGGCGTTGATCGAAGCTATACCTAACGACTTTAGTCCCGCACGAGTAGAGGCACCCGTAGCGGTAGCAGCACCGGAACCTGTAGCAGCACCGGAACCTGTAGCAGCACCGGAACCTGTAGCAGTAGCAGCACCGGGTAAAAAAGGTTGGCTATTTATAGGATGTAGACCG
>VMHT01183794.1_pt1 | contig 14225 bp, 29 predicted proteins | sample 4693611 | NCBI WGS metagenome assembly VMHT01 (sample SAMN12280063, study PRJNA550983) | marine metagenome | isolation source: seawater sampled from same location over 5 years 0.02-0.2 micron viral filtrate | place: USA: collected off the coast of southern California halfway between the port... ... | reverse complement strand
GATAGAACCAACAGAGTCAAGTCCGAGATATATCAGTTCAACTGCAATAGATTACGATGGAGATCTGTCTAATCCACTAACACCTTTAAGTGGTCTTAGATGTGATCTGACATTCCCATCTCCAAATATTGCCAGGCTTGAATGTTTCTTTGATCCTACAAAAATTAATTTAAACAATGGAGTCAAATTCACCACTAAGATCAAAGGGTGCATCTGGCCATAAATAGAACAATATGTGTGATTGTATAAAAGTAGAAATTCAAACAACGACAGAACCATCATCCACTATCTATCAACTTGAGAAAGGTGGTGATCTGAATGGTGAAAGTTGGTGGACATTTGAACACGATGGATTAACATATCACATATGGTACGATGTATCTGGTTTCTGGTTAGTCACTGAAGTTCTTGGAAGTCTTACAAATATATATTCAAGATACGCCAGAGTCACAAGTTGTCCTCATGCAACATTAACTGGAAACACAGCAACTGGATGGATTGATCCTCAAAGTATATGGACAACATTCACAACCTCAGCACAAGATTGTCCTAATTGCGATCAGCAAGATCGAACAAAAGAATCATTTAACTCAATCAAATTACCTTCAGACTTTGTCGAGGATGCAAGAGGATTAAAAGAATGTTGTTGTGTTTATAAAGTCCTGGCTGATCCGAGCTCAGACACATGGAAAAATGACAAGACATCTGCATGGTTAAAAGTTTCAGATCCTTCAGATACATTCAACTTTGTACTCAAAAAGAATGGAGTGGCTACAACATACACACCGACATCTGTACCATTCCCAAATGAATCCGATGCGTACTATACAACCATCAACTGGATGGATGTTCTGACATCGGATGGAGTAGGGTGCTATGAGATAAAAATATCCTATTCAATTAGTGGGATCACTGGTGAATTGTCATGGGGTAAATATGATCTCGAACCATATTCGATACAGAATGCGTTAAACACTGCAAGGATCAGAGCAATATTCAACGGATATCAAGAAGAGGAAGGTATTGATTTCAGTGGATCAGATGTTGAGTCTACGTTTAGATTTCATGGATACATTGGAAACAGACAACCAAATCAAGAGACAGACAATATCATATACAACAACCGAGAAATGAAGAGAGTGATCAGAGAGAACTTGAACTCATATGAGATCATTACAGATCCATCTGATGACTGCATTATAAGACCTCTGGTGGACACTTATCTACTGAGTGAGAATCAACTCTTTATATCAGATTACAATGCCCACAATCCATCATATAGATACCAAGATCTTCCAGTGATAGTCTCAGAGAGTCCATCATTAGAATACTTTGATTTTAGTCGAAAGGTAAAACTTACTTGTATTGTATCTGATAAATTTAAAAACAAACGAACATACTATAAATAAGATGAAAGGACTTGAACAATTTACAGACCTCCTGGCTATGGCCATCGGAATGACTGGAGCCTTAATGAAGGGACTAAAAAAGAGAATGAAAATGCAATCTATTTTGATTGCTTGTGTGGTGGCTGGAATACTTTCCTTCTCACTTATTGGAGTGATAGAATTGTTCTATAATGACCTTACTCCCAGACTGACTATCTTGGTGGCCTTTGTGGTCGGATGGTTAGCAAATGAAATCACAGAAAAGATTGATCTTATCTTTGATGATGTTTGGGAATACATCGAGAGAGTAATAAAAAAACGTTTAAAATGAATGAAGATAGCACATACACAGAGATGATTCATGTCGATACAAATATCGATGGAAGACATACAATAATCGACACCATTATCAAACAAGATACATTGATCATTGAGAAGGTGACTTTTGACAAAGAGATCCAGATCATTGAGAAGTTAATCAACAGACCAGACTTCGGTAAGTCAGCAGTCAGTATCTTAATCATGATCTTTGTGATTGTATCTGTATGGAAGAAATGGAATTGTAAACCACAGAAATAATGGTCAGAAAGTATACAGACAAGGAACTACTTGATCGAGTTAAAAGCCTGGAGTCATTCAAAGGATATCCAAAAGGTCGCTGGATTATTGGAGTAAGATCAAAGGATGATCTGATCAATAAGTTTGATGATAAGTTCTATATATATGAGGGAACAAAGTTCATCGATGTAATGACTGGAACGACTCATCCTGGCCTAACAATTTTAAAAGGTGGATTTAAGAAGTTTAACTCCAAAGGATCGGCAGTTCTTAAGTCAGATATGTGGTATCACAATGTCTGGATGTATGGACTACATCGTGGCCGAATGCCTTCACTCAAACAACTGGGATCTCAAGTCATGGTGTACAGAGATGGAGACATGGATGGAAAGTCTGAAGAGCTCGGAAAGGCATACATGGGATGGTATGGTATAAACTTTCACTCGAACACATATGACTTCAGTAAAAAGAATTTACAAGTACATCGAGAAGACATCAACTCATGGTCTGCTGGATGTCAAGTCGTAAACCAGAGATCTAAATACATCAAACTAATGAGATGGTTTGAGGATGCAAAAAATCGAGGATCTCAGAAATTTGTATCTTATTGTCTAATAAAAGAATTTTAAATGAAATTATCAAGATCGTCAAAGAACGTACATCAATTAGATATTGATGGAGACTCGTTACAACTCGCAGTTATAGGAGATATTCACTGGGACAATCCAAAATGTGACCGAGAGAAACTGAAGAAAGATCTTGATTATTGCCTTGAGAACAACATTCCAATTCTGGGGATCGGTGACTGGTTTTGTATTATGCAAGGAAAAGGAGATCGCAGAGGAAACAAATCCGATGTGAGACCAGAACATAATAATGCAAGATACTTTGATTCAATAGTAGAAACAGCAGTCGAATACTTTTCTCCATATGCTCATTTGATTCAAGTGGTCGGATACGGAAATCATGAGACTGCTATCATTAAGTTTCAAGAGACAGATATATTGTCCAGATTTGTCGATCTTATGAATTACAAGAACGGAAGCCAGATTCAAGTCGGTGGATATGGTGGATGGTTTTGTGTTCGTATGAAGAGAAAAGGAAGCAACTCAATAGCCAATTTTAAGATCAAGTATTTTCATGGATCTGGTGGAGGTGGGCCAGTGACTCAAGGAGCAATTAATTTGACAAGAGCATTGGGTAAAATGGAAGGTGCAGATGTTTATTGTATGGGACACATTCATGAAAACTCTTCCAGAGTAAATGTGAGAGAGACCTTGAGAAACTCAAAAACTGGATTCGAGATCGTACATCAAGAGATACATATGATGGTCTGTGGATGCTATAAAGAGGAGTGGAATGGTGGTCATTCTGGATGGCACGTTGAACGAGGTGCTGGAATAAAACCTATCGGAGCTCGTATTCTTAACCTCAAATTAGAGAGACAACAGAAGAATGGTAGAGATGCAATTCTTAAAAAAGTCGATTCTTACAGATTCCCATAAAACGCATTTTAAAGCGATTTAAGACACTTTAGTACCTCTCTGGTATACTACTATCAAAAATTAAAGTTATGAAAAAATCCTTTAAACATAAGGGATACAGAAGGGGTAATCAAAAAACGTGATTAAAATCTAATCAAAACACATTTGTAAAAAAAATTTTGCCTGTGTATCCCAGTGCTGGTGGGACTTTCAGAAAAAAGTTATATTTTTTTTTACTATTTATTAGGTTATATCAAATTAAAGTTATTATATTTGTAGTGTCACTAACGACAACACAACAAAAAAAAATAAAATGAAAAACACAGAATTAACAATCGGAACAAAAGTAAGTTACAACAAAGTAAGTTTAAAGAACGGAGAGACTACAAGTCTTGAGTCAGTAGTAAAAGGTTTTTTAAGTTACGGATCACTTCACTATGTATGCCTCGAGAACGGAGATAAAATGTTCAAAGAAGCATTGACTATTAAACAAGACAACTCGGATAGAATCAAACAACTTGAGGATAGACTATTCAGACTAAGAGCAAACGGAAGACACCTTCAAAATAGTATCACTATCAACGCCACAGAAGAACTACTCAAAGAGTTAAGATAATAAGTAACACGATAAAGGGAGGATCTCTCCTCCCTTTTAAAATCAACACAATGAAAAACCTATTTACAATTACAGAACTCGAAAGAGACACAACGGAAGAGATGATCACATTCACTCTCGAAGTCAAAGACAAGCCAGGTTTGATTCAAGGTCAAATTAAGTACGAACTTAAAAAAGGTACAGAGACAGATCTCAGTTCTTTCAGTGGCCTTAATGACTCACATGGATACACAGATTTCACAACGTTTGACTTGATCCTTGATCCAAAGAGCATTAAATTTTATAACGAGGATATTGATGAGTTTACTGACAAGATACTATATTTTGATTCCATTACTCAAGCAGTAATTGACAGATATATGTTGCAAGAATCTCCATCTTTTCAAAAGTCATTGATATTTGTGGCCGAGTTGATATGGGAGTCAGTAGATGAAGCAATCGATAACAATGTCGCATCTTTACTGGAGGGCGAATCATGAGAAACATATTCATCAAATACCCAAAGAGAATCATCATGATCAGAGACAAGTGGATGAAGTCTTCCAGGCCCTCCACAGAAGTCATCAGATCAACATTCAATGTCGAGTTATATCTTGACTACTTAAACGCAATAAACACACAAATAAAATAATTATGTCAAACAAAAAAACACAATTTACATTCGTTGAAAAAACGGAGATTAACAAAGATGGTAAACGAACTTACTGGTTTACTCAAATGAAAACACCTTCAGACAGAATTCCAATGCTTGTCAGTGGATCTTTATCAATGAACAAAGAGGAGGCAGAAGAGATGTTCAATGTCATTGTAGAAAACAATGGTAAAATGGAAAGCGAGAAGGTACTTAAAACCATAAACAAGTAAATCATGAACAAGAACGAAATAGAAGTACAAGGAGCAGATCTTTTAGTCGGACAAAAAGGAGAGATCCTGGCTAATTTTAAGATTACTAAGGAGGTCACAGATCATCTGTTTATCTTTAGACTTTGGATCGATGGCCAAGTAATTAGAGAGACAAAATTGATCAACGACAATGGCCAGGCTGGAGATTTTTTTTCAGCGATCAAATACAAGATTCAAAAAAAAGAGCCATATTTGTTGTTCACTGATGCCGAAGTTGTTAATTGACATCAGATATCAAAACCTATTTATACACCTTTAAAACGCTTAAAAATGCCTAATAAAGCAAACAAGAAACTGAACATTACAATCTTCTTTTGTGATCGGTTTGATCTTACAAACTTATTCTCAAGTATAGTCAAATCTGTACACAAAGGAACGCAACACAAATCTACTGAAGTCAATGGTTCTTATTATGAATACGACTTCGAATATGCACCAGATTACAAATATGAGGAGAAGGTGATCAATGGGAATGTTTGTTACACCTATAAGTCTAAGGTGTAATGAATGGATGGATTAAGATTGACAGAGACATTACATCACACTGGATATTTCAAGACTCTTGGAAGTTTAGGAACTGGATCGATCTGCTCACGATGGTAAACTATCAAGACAAAAAGATCGAGCTTAATGGTCAAATATTTGTCTGTAAACGTGGCGAAACTTTGAGATCAATACAAACACTTGCAACCAGATGGAGATGTTCAAAATCAAAGGCCAGGAGGTTTTTGAAGTTGTTACAAAGTGATCACATGATTGTTCTAACTAATGAAACAAAAACGACACGAATAACTATCTGTAACTATGATAGTTATCAAGAAGACCGAAACGATAATGAATCGCAAGTGAAACGCAGACGAAACGCAGACGAAACGCAGACGAACCCAAACAAGAAAGATAAGAAAGATAAGAAGGATAAGAAAGAAGGATTCAAGTCAGACCTTTCTCCTTTTTTGGACAAGTACGGATCTGATATGTTGAACGACTTTTTTATGTATTGGACTGAGAAGACTCCCAATGGAAAAATGAGGTTTGAAACTATGAAAGCATTCAGTCTGTCCAGAAGACTATCGACATGGGCAAAGAATCAACCAAAGTTCTCCAATGATGATGACAAGTTGATGAGTCACATAAAGGAACAAATCAAGAGAGGAGGTAACAATGTCAATTGAGAGTCATGGATCATCAATGAAGTACCTTCTGGACTATCACTCTGGAAAAATTAAGCCAGGTCTCGGTATAGGATGTCAACTCGATGATTATCTCAGATTAAAGAAGTCACAAATGACCATCGCACTTGGACATGACAATGTCGGTAAAACTGCATGGCTGATCTGGATGCTGACTTGTCACATAGTGATAAACAAAAAGAAGGTGATCATGTGGTCTGGAGAGAACTCTAAGGGACAGATCATGAGAGATATGATCCAATGGTTTGCTGGTGTACCATTCAAGCAATTGACTACAACCCAAATCACAAAAATACACAACCATCTGGAGAACTACGTTGAGTTTATAGACAACAAAAAACTATACAAACCAGACGAGCTCAATGACATCTATGGTTCATCAGATGCAGACATTTGTCTACTTGATCCATTCACTGGTCTTGATAGAGATATGACCTTTGAAGGAAACTATCGATTCTTAAACGACATGAGACACTTTGTAAACACCACACAGAAATCTGTATACATCACAACGCATCCAACCTCTGCAAGTGGTCGTACTGGTGCAGTGTATACTGAAGGAGATTTTAAGGGACATTTGAAAATGCCCATGAAAAGTGAGGTCGAAGGAGGTAAGGCCTTCATCAATCGCACCGATGATGCACTGGTCATCCACAGAATGCCTGGTCACCCTACAATGAAATACTACACAATGGTATCAATTGAGAAGATTAAAGATAAGGAGACTGGTGGTCAAATTAGCGAATATCAATCACCTTTATTATTTTCGTGGAACTCTGGTCTGGGATTCACGATTGCTGGAGTTGATCCATTACAAGCACACAGACCAAATTTAAACAAGTTAAACAAACCTAAATTATTATGACAAACTCACTTTATCTATTTACAATCAAGACAATGATCGATCACAACTATCTCAAGGTAAAATTAAGCCGAGAGGAGATTGAACAAAATCATCCAGAGAGAACTGATCTGATCACAAGCATGAAGGAAACTGAGTCAGATCTACTGGAGATTAAATCTGGATGGTCAATACTTAGCACTGAAATCAAAGACTTCTCAAGAAGATCAATGGTACTCGAGACAGAAGCCAATGGTTTAAGATCAGAAAACAGAGATCTTAAAGAAAAATACAACTTATTGTTAAATGATATAACTTTGTAGTATGGAATTAATAAACTCACTTTCTGGTGGTAAGACTTCCAGCTACATTGCAAAGCACTATCCAGCCGATCATAATGTGTTTGCATTAGTAAGAACAACCGATCAAAAATGTTTGTTTCCAGATCCTAAGATTCGTCAAATGGTTTCTGATAAGATAGGTCAAGAATTTATCGGAACATTGGAAGAGGATGCTATTATATACACGATGTTTGATCTTGAGCAATTTATCGGTAGTAAGATTACATGGATCACTGGGCCGACATTTGATGAGGTAATCAACCAGAATGGTAAATCATATCTACCTAATAGGGTGCAAAGAATATGCACAATAAAAATGAAGATTGAGCCGATAGCACAATGGTGCTATGAAAACACAAATTTACCAGTCGAGATGAGAATTGGTTTTCGTGCAAACGAACAAAGGAGGGCTAACAATATGATTGAAAGATGTGAGGATAATATGCAAAATCATAAGTTTAAAGTAGGTCATAAAAACGGTAGAAATCAGTGGAAGGAATTACCTTACAGAATACCAAAATTCCCATTGATCGAAGATGCAATTTTCAAAGACAAAATAGAACAATACTGGAAAGACAAACCAGTTCGATTTGCATATATGAACAATTGCGTAGGATGTTTTCACAGATCAGAACTTTTTTTAAAACACATGAGCAACAAACAACCAGTCAAATTTGAGTGGTTTGCACAACAAGAGAGAACTAAAGGAGGTACATGGAGAACTGGTACAAATTACGACAAGATAAAAGACTACCGATCACAACTAAATTTATTTGACGATGACTTCAATGATTGTGACTCTGGTTATTGTGGATTATGAAGAGGTGCAAAAATTGTGGATCGGAGTTTAAACCAAGATACAAGACAACAGAGAAATTCTGCTGGACTACCGAATGCAAAACACAAGAGGCACTTTTAAATCTTGAGAAGATTAAGAACAAACAGAAGGCAAAGCAAAGTCGAGAGCTCAGACAACGAAAGAAGGATCTGGAGACAATCCAACAGATGGCCCAGAGAGTCCAGAAGGTAGTCAATCAGTTCGTGAGACTTCGAGATGCTGGAAAGAAATGTATATCATGTCATAAGATTCTTAAAGGTAAATTTGATGCTGGTCATTATTACAATGCAAACAACCACTGGAATGTTAGATTCAATGCTCATCTAAACATTTTTGGCCAGTGTGTCACTTGCAATAGACATCGACATGGAAACCTTATTCAGATGCGTAAAGGATTGATCGAGAGAATTGGAGAGAATACACTGGATCATCTGGATAGCATTGCACATAAGACTCGTAAATTCAACAAGATTGAACTTCAAGAGATCATGAATATCTACAAGGAAAGAATCCAAGAAATCAAGGATTAGAAAAAAAAATAATTTATTTTTATATAAATACTTGTTTATATTAAATTAATCTTTATATTTGTGATGTCATAAGACAACAACGAAAAAAAAACACAATGAAAACAATCAACGCATCAACCATCTTAAAGGTAGCAAAAAGACAAGTTATATCTAACGACATCAAATTCACTCACAATGATGTTAACTATTCAGTAATATATGACAAAGACTTCTTTTTACAAGCCGTAAACCAAAAAGGAGAATATGTAAGAATAGCACAAATAATCTTAAACTAATAAATCCAATGGGAGGAGAAATCCTCCCTTTTTAAAACCTATACACAATGAAAAAATTAATATTAAATATCGGAGACTTAGTTAAAACAGAACAAGATCATCACGCAGAGTACATCGGTAAAGTTATTGATATTACAATGAAGTCACATCCTTATAGAAGTTCAGACAGATTATTGAAGTTTTACAGAATTGAATATCCATTCAGAAAAGGAAGTTTTGAGACTTGTTGCACTTCAATGTTAGAGAAAGTATCTTAAACCAATGGGAGGAGAGATCCTCCCTTTTAAAACCTATACACAATGAATCAGATAAAAAATCCGAGAGAAGGAGTAGTCCAAAAGTATTTTAATTTTTTAGTAGAACTCAAATCCAGGATACAAAAAGATCCTACATATCCAGTTCATAATCTTATCAAAAAGCATAAGGTAGGTAATTCAATCATAGCCAGATTAAAAGAGTTAAAAATAATATCTGGAACTGGGCCAAGAGGAAGACAATGGATCGGCAGATATCCAGACTATGATATGATACAAGAGATAAGGCTACAAGTAAGAAAAGTAAAAGACTCAAAACTCAAACCATTTGAGAAGTTCAAACCTTCTGATCTTGTCAATCCAATCTCTGGTAAACAGATGGGAGTCGGAAACGTACACCATCCAAAATCAAAATCAAAATCAAAATTAAGATCATGGACACTTATCAAGTCATTGACAATCTTTAAATACAAGTTAAGAATCTATAAACTAAAATAAAAATGGGAGAAACAACCACAAAAAGAAAGACTCCAACGAGAGCAAAAATCGGAATCTATGAGGCACTTATGAACTTTCAAAGTGAGATGCCTACACTACCACAGAACACCAAAGGATACGGATATACATATACCGATCTGTTGACCATCATCAACACTGCACAACCGATCCTGGCCAAGCATGGTCTGGTCATCACTCAACCAATTGCTGGAACAAAGATCAACACAATCCTTCATCACATACCGAGCAAAGAAGAAATCTGTTCCTTTGTAGACATTCCACAAGATGTCAGCCTTAAAGGTCAAAATACCTTCCAAGTTTATGGATCGGCCTTGACGTATTTTAGGAGGTACTCATATATCTCAATTTTGTCGATTGTCAGCGATGCCGATCTGGATGCATCTGGTACAGAAGTAAAACCATCAAAAGTATCAAACGCACTTCCAACATTATCGGATACAGACTTTCAGAAGTTACTCGGTGCATTCGGTAAGGAAGACAAAAATGGAAACCTCATCGATGATGAATATGCAGTCAAGAGATACTCACTGAGTCCTATCCAGGCCAAAACTATCAAGGAGGTATCAAATGGATAGACCTTCAGACAACTGGTACGTCAGAGCATCCTCAATGGGAGCTCTGATGTCCAAAGGCAGAGGAAAGGGTAATGAGTGGGGATCAACTGCAATGGGAGTCATTCAAGATGCAGTCCTATTGAATAAGTATGGGATCAAGACTCAGATCCAATCAAAGTATCTGGACAAAGGCATCATAAATGAGCCATTGGCCTTAGAGATGTTTTATCGAGCCATGAACATGGATGTGACCTCCACAGATCAGAATGCAAAGACAAGACGATTCAATGACTATATCACTGGAGAGCCAGACATCTACATTGATGGAGTTCTTGGTGATGTCAAATGCTCATTCAATGCATCGACATTCCCATTCCTACACGATGGAGATCTGAAGTCATTGAATAAATCTTATCATTTTCAGATGCAGTCATATATGTATCTTTTTGATTGCTCAGAGTCTTACCTGGCTTATTGCCTCACAGACACTCCAGATCACATGATCGAGGATGATGTACAGAGAAGAACATACAAGGCCATGACATATCCAGAGAACGCACACAAAGACATGAGTCAGATCGAGGATGAGATCAGAGAGCAAGTAGATAAAGAAATGAGATTCAATCATATTCCAGAGAAGTCAAGGATAAGAATGTTTAAAATCGACAGAGATCTTGATGAGATTGAATTGATTAAGGCCAGAGTCATCGAGGCACGAAAAAAGTACGATGAAATTTATGAACTTCTATAAACTAAAAACATGAACGTAGAAGGTAAAATACACAAGATAGGTGAGACACAACAGATCTCACAGAAATTTCAAAAGAGAGAGATTGTCATTAAGACAGAAGGAGAGTATCCTCAATTTATAGGATGTCAATTGACACAAGATAAGTGCTACATTGCTGATCAGTTTGCAGTGGGCCAGGAGGTCAATGCATCGATTAATCTGAGAGGTCGAGAATGGACAAGTAAAACTGGAGAGGTCAAATACTTCAATACATTGGAGATCTGGAAGATGACATCATCAGAAGATCTCGGATCTCCTCAAGGTGGTATTGATAGAAACTTCCAAGAGGATGCCATCAGAGATATGTCTAATCAATCAGATGATCTACCCTTCTAATGAAAGCAAAAGAACTAAAGGACATTAATCAGTCCACAAGAAAGATGATCCTGGCCTTCATGAAAGACCATGACATGACACTCAATGCTTTCTGTAAAGAAGCCAAACTGCACCAGAATCAGATATGGCTATATCTTTATAGTGGTGACGATAGCAAAGGAGTACACTCTGGAACTCTTCAAAAATTAGGTGAGTATATGTCCAGCAAAAAGTTGGTCAGATCTAAAAAGTAACAAACAAGCACTCAGAGATGGGTGCTTTTTTTATAACTTTACAATGTGAGACAGATAATCTTTAATGAATTTGACATGATAGTATCGACTGAGGTCAGTGACATCTTCAAGTGGTTTGGAGTCAATAGTCTGGCTGGTGTAACTTTTGCAGAGGCCAAGTTCATGGATCAATCAAAAGAGCAATTCGACTCAATGGTCAACTATCATCCAGAGGATAAGTATAAAAACTTGAATCGCAAACCATTTCTATATCTTAACTCTCATATGTTATCAAACAAACCAATTCATGAGTCTGTCCTTGTCGTACACCATGCATCAATGAAACTCTCCAGAATACTTACAGAAGGATCAGATGTCAATTATGATCAGATCTATAAATTCGGTGAGGCCATCTGTATGGATGTGCTGGATGAACTAAACTATCCAGAAGTCTTTCATCGTGTCTGATCCTATACACATATCTGGTTATCCTAAACAGAGACTAATTCGAAAACTCTGGGAAGACTTTGATATTGACGAGGAGAAAATTGTATTTAATGCAGACTATGGAGATAAACGCGCTGGATTTTTGTGGAGGTCAGAACTGCTGGATGATAAGATGAAAGAGTGGATCGTATACGCTGAGACTTTTGGTATACAAATTAAGAGTTCAAAGTTCTATGGTCGCATTCATTCGGTTTGGTTTGAAAATAAATTGTAATTTTGTAATATAGGTTTTTTAACAATGGCCAGGAGGGTTTCAATTTTTTTTCGTTATTCTCCAAAACCTCCCTCCTGGCTTTTAAACAAACAATATGAAAAAATTTTTACTCGGTGTAGTCGGTGTGATATTGACTCCCATACTTTTAGCAATTTTTATCATGGATCGATTATTCATGTCATTTTTGTTCTGGTCTAAGTTTGATAATTTGAATAAGTGGCTTGAGAATCATGAAGGCATATTGATCAGCACAATCAGAGTCATTATTGTGTTAGCAATTTACTCACTGATAAAAATATGGCTATAATGCACACAGACATCAAAATAAAGCGATTAGAGACACTTTAACACAAAAGTGGATACATAGTACCAAAAGAACAAAAAGAATGCCTCAGACAGAAACAACCTCAGAAAGTATACTTGATCAGATCATAGAGAGATATGGTGATGATCTTGATCTTTACATCTTGCAAGGATTTAATCAGTCGATCATTGGTATCGATGAAAACTCTGGAAGGATAATCTATTCCACTGCAAAGATAATTGAGGAGATTATAGAAGAGTCAAAGCCATATGGAGAGATTACATTTGATGCAGCATTCGAATACTTTGCATTCAACATTCAAGGCAATTCATGTGGAGACAAGACTCCCATAATTTGCTATGACATATTTTAAACTCACGACATGATAAAGAAAATACTTTTACTCAAGAGACTATTGACATGGATACCTCGACTCATATCCAAGAAGAAAGACAGATCCAGATTCAGTGGCCTGGATGCAAAAGATCTAAAGATATTAGGACTCGGATCATTAGTGCTGGAAGAGTACATCACATCAAGAAAGTTTAGAAGGCAGATCAGAGACTTAGACATCGCAAAATACATCAAACAGATGATGCATGAATATGGTGAAAACATTGAAGAGAAATGAAAATAATACAATACCATGAACATATATACAGAGTATGGGACAATGACGAGCTCAACGTCTTGTATCAAGGAAGTCTTGAAGGATGCGAGTCATATGTTCATCAAAACAAACTAAATGACTGATAAAGACATCAAACAAGAAATACAAAGACTAAGATCCAAACTCACTGGAGAAATGTTTAAAGACATGAAAACTCACCAAGAGATTTATGACCTCAAAAGAATACTTAACCCAGAGATAGAAAACAATCCAGAACTTGATCAAGATGATGAGTGCCTGGCTTGTGGATCATAAAACAAATAACATGAGTAAAGCATACAACACAGAAGAACTACTCCGACAAAGCCTTGAGGCAATAGACAAACATAAACTGGTCTTTATAGACGATATATCAACCTATCTACCATGCTCAAGAGCAACATTCTACAATCATCAATTGGATAAAGTAGACGCTATAAAAGACTCTTTAGTTAAGAATAGAGTAGAGCTCAAGGTAGCAATGAGAAACAAATGGTTTAAGTCAGACTCACCTCCATTACAGATTGCATTGATGAAGTTGATCTCAAGTGATGACGAGAGACGAGCAATGTCAACATCGTTTATGGAAACAAAACAGAAGCACAAGGTGGAAGACCTCAGAGAGTTTACAGATGAGGAACTACTTGACATGATGAAAGATGAAGAACAAGACGATCAACAAGAGACAGATAATACTCGAACTGAGTAGACGAAAGTTCTGGATCTTCTGTCACCAGATGGATCATGAATTTTTTTCGGCCAGGCCCTTCCTAAAGGATGTTGCAATAGCATTCCAGAAGGTAGAGGAAGGATCGATCAAGTCGTTGTCTGTATCAATGCCTCCTCGTGCTGGGAAGTCCTATATCACATCATTGTTTTGTGCATGGAGACTCGGAAGGAATCCAACGACATCAGTCATGAG
>VMHT01127528.1_pt1 | contig 14225 bp, 26 predicted proteins | sample 4693611 | NCBI WGS metagenome assembly VMHT01 (sample SAMN12280063, study PRJNA550983) | marine metagenome | isolation source: seawater sampled from same location over 5 years 0.02-0.2 micron viral filtrate | place: USA: collected off the coast of southern California halfway between the port... ... | reverse complement strand
TCGGGCATTGGTCGGTTATGTGTACGCATAAAACCTTCCAGGGACGTTTTTTGTGTAGGTGTTAGTGGGTAATCATCAGTGAACTGAGACTTAGTGTTATCGAAAACTCCATTAAAATAAGTGTCAGTATAAAAATCACGAAGAACAATGGGTTTGATATTCTTAGTTCCATCAATTTTATCAGCATATTTATCGAAAATAGTCTGATAAAACTCTGGGTCAGCTTTTTCAATTTCAAATATAGGTTCACCTTTGAAATTATACATATAGTGGGGGTTAGTGAGAATAAAGTAATATGCTCCGCTGTCGCCTCCGTTGATGTTACAGTTGACGTAAGGTTCTGATATACGACATATTTCTATACTCATACGGTCAGGGTTCTGAAGTACTTGTTCAGATACTCCATTTACATTTACTGTAGATATTTTTTCATTTTTCTTAACAAGTCCTGCTTTCTTACGTAAGCCATCTTTTATTTGTGTGGATAAACTGTGAACTTTTTCAGGATTTACATCTCGTATTAAATTACTTATGTCTAGAGTTGGTGAACCACGGTCTATTTTTACAAACCTATCTCCAGTTACTGGGTCTTGTACACCTGTAAATTTAGGTGGAGCAATATAAATAAGTTTAGAGTTGTCAGCTAAGCTTACATCAAGTGGGTAAGATATACTCTGGCCATTGGCAGACAATACAAGTTGGTCAGCAAGTATATCTATTTCATAATTAAGTGTACGAAACCATTCCTTTAGGGCTCTTGGTTGTACAGTATGATTAAGTATAAAGAATAAATGCATTGAAATTTTATTACTTTTTATTCCTAGGGACGCGGATGCTTGTGCAACATAACTTACATTACTGAATTCTGATGGTAAATATTGTACAAAAGCTTCAGCAATATTTTGAATATCATAGGTGTTGTACTTACTTTTAGCACCAGGAAATGTAATACCGTCTAAATCTAATACTAATAACTGTGTACTTGCAGCACGATCCGTCATTAGTGCACGCGATTCATTTTTTAACTTTTTCTTTAGGTCACCTTTGTGCAGTGCGTGACCTGCAGCTGCGTGCTTTTGTAATAACTCATAAAACTTATCAAAGCCTTCTTGATTGGGTTCTATGTTGTAATGCTCAGAGGTAAAGTTTTTTACCAGTGGGTAGGGTTTTGTTTCGTCAGTTGTTATTTCTTTAACAAGCTTTTGTTTAGCTTTGAGAAAGATTATCTCCATGATTTTTACTCCTGTTTATCAAAAATTTCTTTTCTATCTATCTTAACATATGATTCTGCATCGAATGCAAGCTTTACTTGTTTGGGTCCTAAATTTGTAACTGTAAACGTACAGATGACTTCTCCCAGCTCTGGGATATGTATAACAATACTTTCTTTTTTACGGCGACTGAGTACTAAATTGCTCACTTTTCAAAATAGTTTCTAAGACTTTTCCAATATTTTTTTAATTTATCGTCTAATGCTTTATTTTGATATGGAGCTAAAGCTTTGAGTAGTACTTTACTAATAACTACTACAAATATTATTACCAATAATGTTTCCATAATTACCTCACTTATTGTATATCTTGCTGTACGCTCCTTCTGCATCTAGTGGGAGTTCTGTACACCAAGCTGGTGGTTGTTTCATTATAGCCATTATTGTTGCTAATGTCTCATCAGCGTTTTCATCTGAACCTAAAGCAATAACTTCATCATGTACGGTTAGTACAACAGAGATCCCGGGAATGTTTTGTATAGCAAGCATTTGGTCAGTTATTACAATACGGGCTAGTGCTTGTACAATATTCTCTACAAGTCGCGGGCCATGCGTGCGTGTAATACCATTACGTCCTGAATCATAAACAAACTCACCGTTGTTATATCGCAGGTGTGGGTATTGAAGATACATACCATTAGGCAACTTAAGTGCATTACTAGCTACGGACAACGGTCCATATGTATAACTTGAATCAGTCCTGTCTAGCATGTAAAACAATAGTTGTTTACCTATACTCCAAAGTTGTGGAATGTTTGGATACATTGCTCGGTATTGCGATACAATACTTAGCGCTGTACCTTGTGTAACATCAATCGCCGGTGAACCTTGTGCAAGTATTGCTTGATATTTGTTAGCACCCATACCATAACCTAGTCCAAGTATTGCTGTTTTACCAACATATCTTTCGAGTTTGTTTTCTTTTGTAATGGGGCGGTTATAAATTTGTGACGCGAAGTTACTGTACACATCTTCTCCTGCTGCAAATGAATCAAGTAAATCTTGTTCTTTTGCAAGCCAAGCAAGCATACGTGCTTCGATGTTTGATAAATCTGCAATATATAACATTTGATTCGGCCCAGCTTGTAATGCATTACGAAGTTTGGAACCGCGAGGTAAGTTTTGTAGGTTTATCTTTTCTGTACCACCGAACCTGCCAGTATGTGCTGCATAGTATCGTAATGGCACGGAAAGAGTTCCGTCAGGATTACATCCGTCTAGTAGTCTTTGTGCACGTGTTTCTTCAATACGTGATTTTACAGCTTCTCTAGCATCCCAAATGTGTTTGTACTGTGGATACATAGCACACATTTGAGTATATGCCTTATCTGTCTTACTAAATGCAGGAATCATTAAACCAGTTCGTTGGGATTTTTTAGTTGGCACGGTAATATTGAGTGACTCTAAATGTTCAGCAAATTGTTTTTGTGAAGCTAATTGTGCACGTGTAAGCCCAGAGTCCTGTATGAGTTGTGTAGTATTTGCAACAATGTCATCTTTATGGGCCTGCAGTAATGTACGATTAAGAAATATTTTTGGTTCTACATACATACGACAGGTTAGATCTATAAGGTCAAGTTCTGACTGTGGGTAATTAGACTGCATAACGTTGTATAACGCATAGGTTAAGTCAACATCTTGTATACAATAGCCAGCTATTTGGTCTTCCACGTCAGGTGGTAAGTCAAAGATACCTTTGGCATTCATAAGTTCGTCGCCTTTACGCATGGTTTTGTCGTTAGGAAACATACGTTCGCAAGTGTTTTTTAGTGATGAACTTTCATTGGGTGCAAGTCCACGAGCCATGGCTGCTGTGTCGTAGTAGTATTTAGGATACACTTTGTAATACTGGGTAAGTATGTATGCGTCAAACAGGGTGTTGTGACACACGACTGCAGCTTCAGCCCATTGTATTTGTGCAATAGCGTCAGCACATTCATCAGCTCCAAACCATTCGGTAGGCTCATCATTCATTTTTATACCAACTCCCCACACTTTAAACAGGGGTGAGTGTACGTACTGCACAGCACTGAGATGTGCCAGGCTGTGTTCTGTATCGTAATAAGTTTCGAAATCGAGTGTAATTACATTCATCTGGATCTCCTGAGTTGTATCATTAATTTTTGCCAATGTTCATAATCTCCTTTTTTGGCACGTTCCCAACCTATGCGGGAATTAACCATATTAAAGGCGACTGACAATCTTACTTTTTTATATTGTGTAAACGGGGCGTGTTCATCGGGGTAGGTATACGGACTTTTAGTATTCCGCTTTACCATTACATATGTTGACATATTAGTCCTCCTAGACTGTTGACATTTATCCTAAATGCTTTATGTTTGGAAATTAGGGTATCACATTTGCAAGTGATACGTAAATATAACTTTTAATATTAAAGGTGATTACATGGCTACTATAGCTACTTTAAGAAAAAGTGGAAATGTTGAAAGCAACTCAGCTTTTAAAGGTTTTCCTGAAGGACAAATGTTCACAAGGAAAGCTACTATTTCTACTCCTGTCTTAGCATTAAACGATGTAATACAAGCTCTAAACGTATACGCAGGGGAAACTTTGCACGCGTTAAGAGTAGTATCTACTGATATTGACACAAACGGTTCACCAGCTGTTGTATTAGATATTGGTTACGGTAACAGCACGTCTGCTACTGGTGCCAACTCTGCTGCAATTAAAGATGGTTCAACTATTGGTCAAGCTGGTGGTATCGAGCTCTTCAGTGCATTAAGTGCAGATGATGACGCAATCGAACCAGTTGAGTTTACTGCAGACGATACTATTGATATTCATGTACAAGTTGCTCCTGCTACAGGTGCTGCTGGTACAATTACAGTCACAGGTTATTTTAGCTAGACAATAGCATAAAGATAACTTAGACTATTAGGAGTTGATTTTCTCCTAGTATCAATGAAGTGTAAAAAGGGCTTACTTTTGTAGGCCCTTTTTCTTTTTGTACAAACGATCGCCCAGGGTGTATATGTGTGTGTATTCACTGTCCTGCACAATAAGTTCAAAACCATTGAACTCTAGTATTTCTACTTGAGTTTCTTTTTCCAAATAGTTTTTTAGTTGGGTTAGACTGGACCATTCTTTGGCTAGCAAAGGGTCTTCATCAACCTGTTTGGGGGTGGGGGGTGTAGCTTCGAGAACATCGCCTATAAATTTCTTAACTATATGATTAAGGTCAGCACGAGTTATCATGCGTTTTTTGTTATAGAACTTTTGTCCAAGGTTTATTCGTTCGTCGTTTGTTAGTTCAATTGATATGTTGGTTTTCATATTCGGTTTTTGATTATACGCATAGCATGTTCTAGTTTAGCAAACTGCTTTTTAGCTTTTGCTAACTTTTCTTTATCACCAGTATCTAACTTATCGTCAGCCATATCTTGTATAAATGTTTCTACAATTTTCACAGCTTCTGATATAGATGTTATTGTTTCACTCAAAGTTTACCTCTTCGTTTTAGTGCAACATGAATGCGTTGCAGTTGTTCTGGTGTAAGTGTTCCGTTTGGTTTACTTGTTGTCATATTAATTCCACTTCAAAAGTATATTGTATGCCAGACATGTAACATGCAGTACACATAGCTACAACAACAAAAAGTTGTATATAAAATAATTTTCTTAAATTGTTCATATTGCAGTCTCCGGATTCATTAACTTGTGCAAATCAATATGTTTTCTCTGCTCCGGTGTAGCAGTTCTAGCTACCCAATGTGGTGGATACTGCATGCTAGATGAATTACTGTGGTGATCTTCATAATGATTTTTCTTTTGTATTGCACGAGTATAAGCTTTAAATACATCCTGCATATAAGGCTTGTCTTGTGTAATAAACTTTTGATAAGCCCTTGTAGCAGTTTGGTCGTATCCGTTTTCAGTTTTGTACTGGTCAGGCATACATAAAGGTAAATCTTGCAATACTTCCCAATTAGTATCTTTTTCAGTTGGAATATTAAGTGGCAAATCTTGTAAAGCACTTATTACACTTTCTGTTTTGTGAGCAGCGATACCACTTTCATCTGTAAATCGCCATCTATATTCTTGACAAAGTGTTAATGCATGCATCCACAACCACCAGTAATTCAGTGCATCTTGTCGAACCCATATAGTTGAAGGGTGATTTTCATATGCTTTTTTGTATAAACCTTTAGTATCTGCATTTGCATCACCATCAAGCACGCGATGTGCAGTCGATAACATTTGTGCAGATTCCACAATCATTTTTGGTATAAGTTTATCTGGTAACTCTAATGCAGCCATTCTTGGATCGTCGTTTACAGCAAATATATTCATACTTGTACTCCTAATAAATTAAGTTTAAATACAGATTCTTTTGGTACTGCAAACCATGCCCATGGTTTTACAGTATGTCCTGAAGCTTGGGCATCAATTACAGGCTTCGTAGAGCCTTCAAGCCAACGTCCTGTACCGTAGCCCCAAGTACTACCGTTGTTTCGCATATATTGAATATTTCGTTCAAAAACTGAACGAGCTCTGTTAGGTATTATTTGTTTCCATGCGTCGTTATAGTAACGATCAACAATAAGATTACCAGCACGTGGTGAAAAGCCAGTGACTTTACAACGAATGTAACCTTGTTGGTATTCAGCGACTAACCAGTCGCCTTCGTTGAATATTTGTTCTGCTTTTACACCCTCAGGTAATTCCAACCAACTTTGTTTAGGGCTAATAGTGTGGAAAGTAGTACCTGTTACTTGGTCTTCAACAGTGTTAGGACCAAACAAAAATCCGTTTCTTTGATACGGCACGTTGTTTGCATCACACCATCTTGAAGTTGCATTGTTATATCGATGATGATTTTTGCTCATTTGTTATCCTCATCATCAGAAAGAATGACTAAATGTTTTTTCATCCAATCTTCATTGATGCCTTCTTTTTTCAATTTATCTTTTAGTTTTGTTTCAAATGTTTTATTAGCTTTTTTGCTCATGATTTTCTCCTTCATGGTTATAGGTTTCAATTAGTCTTGCTAAATACCATTGGGCTTTTTGCAAGTCTTCTTTTTGGTTCTTGTATTCATAACGCCATATGTATTTTATGATGTTACCTTTCAAGTAGCCTTGGAACTGTCGAGTGGTCATAGAAGCTTGAATAGCTTGTATGCACTCAATATCTCCAGTGTTGTAATGTGGGGGTTGGTTTACATTATCCATAATTACTCCTTAATTGGTTCGCAACAGTTAGCGTGGTCTCTGACCCGCTTAGAATCATAAGTATAAACTTAAAGTTTCGTTGAGTATATCAACGCTCATTTTGCATCGATTCTTAGGAAGTCGTCTGCCTCTCTCGGACCTCTAGGGCACTGGGTTCCACAGGTGGTTGTATCAACTAACTGTTACGATATTTCTTTTTCAAGAAATCGCGGTTGGACTCTTCGTACGACTGAAAAGTAGGATGAACTTCCATGCCATAAGCACGTCGTTCAGAGCAATTCTTCTTATACATACGAAGAGCAAATTCCTTATAATCCGTAATGTTCGCAAAATGCTTCATACATTTCCTCAACTATTGGTATATCTAATTCGAACATTGTATCAATAGTTGCAGGGCTAGGTATAGTATCAGGGCTTTCGTACATGCCAGGTTTTGCTTTATTTTTCAACCAATCTCTAAAAGTTTCAAAAAAGAAAAGATAAGAAATTTCATCCATAGTGGCATCATCTTCAAGCATATGTACAAGAGCTTTTCTTTTTATTTGTTTTACAGAGAAAGTGTCAAAGTATTCATTTAAAGAATCTTCTAACCAAGAACCATGCCACTGTTCCCATTCTTCTGCTTTTTGCTTTAGTTTCATTACAAACCTTGATCTTCAGAGTATTGATTGTGCTTACGCCAATCTGGTTGTTTTGTTTCCCATTTCAACTTTGGCACAGAAAAGTTGAACCCAAGTGCTTTTTTGTTTATGGATTCAACCTTTAGTTTTTCATGTACCATAGTCTTACGCATAAGAAATAATACAAGAGAAGCAGTAAGACCGCCAACCATAGCAGCAGTCATACCGCTGAAAGTACCATAGAAAGCAACCATAAGTGTTGCAGTAATCAGTACATCAGCAAAGATGTCATGTCCAATAGTCTTACGACCACCAGCTTTAAGCGCTAGCAAAAGCAGACCTAGCGCGCTGAATATTCCGATAGTTAGCATTGTTGCGTTGCCTCCACATAATATAGGCCATGTAGCCAAATTGAATTAGTTCGATAAGTATCCACAAAGCTGTGGTAATACTTGACAATATACTAGGCATAGTTGTACCTCAATATGTAAAACATGCCAGCTAGCACTAGAGCTAGTAGCATGAAAGTTAGAATATGTTGTAGCACGATAGCAATTGCAAATGTGCCAAGAAGAACTACAACTCCATTTTTTGCGTATTTCTTCATACGTTTAATTGACTTCGATAATTTCACCGTAAGGCGCCTCCGTAGCTGAGTTAGTTATCCAAACAACTGGAAAGTGTGGTTTGCTTCCAAAATCGTTTGACTCCAAGTCTGTGAGATAAATAAGGCAAGAGACACTTGGATATTTCTCTGCCATTTCTGCAACAGCTGGACCAAATCTGGTACCACCTCGACCTTGCATTGTGACTTTCAAAGGCATTGACTCACGAGTAAATGATTGTTCATCAGTTACATGCGTATCTGCTTGCATAAAGCGAACATTTTCTACATTAGCATCAACTAACATAGAAGATATCTCGCCTAAATCTTGATTGAGTTCTTCATCAGTACGAGAACCAGAAGTGTCAACAATGACACCAATCTCTTCAATACATGGTGAATACAAACTAGGCAGATACAAACCACCAGCAACAAACCTACGATTAGGTTTTTGCCAACTGTAATCTGACTTGTTGTTACTTTTCAAGAATCGTGCAAGCTTTTGTTTCCAATTAACTTTAGGTGACACAATGTCATCGACAAGCTTAGACAAACTACCTGGTAGCTTACCTTGTGCTTTAGCAGTCTCAGCAGCTTGTTGCACTGCAACTCGCATATCTGCTTCATGTTTACTTTGTGCACCATTATCTGTTAAGGATGGATTAGGTTGAACACAAGTACCGTCAAAGTCAGACATATTGCCAGGCAATGCATCTCGACCGCCATTCTGTTGCAGAGTGGTGTAAATCTCATCTGCAGTCATATCACGATACTTTTCATCAAGTAGTCCACCTTCGGGCAATATCATGCCCGAATCAGTAACGACTAGATTAATTACATAGTCGCCAGCTACATTCCAAAGGTATGGATCACGCTCGCCAATACGAAGTACATGCATGTAAACACAATGCATAACTTCGTGAGCAAGCAAACCAACTCTTTGCTCAGCTGTACACTTGAGAAAGAATGTGGGATTGATTAGTAGCTTTTCGCCATTCGTTCCTGCCGTTGGAATGTCTTCGGTAAACTCTGCCCCCAATCGAAGGCAGAGCGTACCGAAGAATGGTTGTTTCAACAACAACGAAGAACGAGCTCGAGTAAAAGCTGTTTTAATATCTTCCATTAGTCATCATCTCCTAGTAATGTTGAACCAAGAATCACAGCGTTAAAGTCACCAGCATGTTGTTCAACAAAACCTTTGTCTTGCTGTGCTTTTGCTTTACGCACGTTTTTCTTGTGAATAGTTACCATTTTTTCTGGATCAACTTTTTGCACCATAGCTGCCAAAGCACCACCGGGCCATGCTTTCAGTGCTTGATTAAGCGTTTGAAAACGAAGCAACATCTTAGCAAACTTAGCAATTTCATTTTGTTTGTTGATGTCGTACATGTGCCTTTCTTTAGATATCTCAAGAGCTTTTATAACTGCTTCGTCTTGAGGTGCTTTGTAAAGGTTGAAAGGTATTTGACTTCGATAAGAATTACCTTTTATCAACGGTTGTTCTACTGAAAGAGGCATGTTTGCATTGTGCAACTCTGGTGTATCAATTCTACACTCATACTCTTTAACCCAATTTTGCAACTCCCAAGGTAAATCATCATAAGCTGAATCTCTATCTTTTTGGTCATAACATTTTGTTTCAAATGCTACATGCAACTCATTGTCTTTGATAAAGAATGATTCTTCGCTATCTTGGTCAAGGTCAAAGAACTCTACATCATTAAGCCTTGCTGCATCTCTAACTCTGTCAACAATAGGTTTGACATAAGTGTCATAAATAGCATCGCCTAGAGACGCAGGATACTCTGGTTTTGGTTTAGTATTCTGATAGCTCTTTTGATACTCTTTGCAGAGATCAGCAGTGAGTTTGTTTGACATACGAACTGTAGCCATAATTTTCTCCGTTGTTACAGTACAACATCTGCGTTCACACGAACCCAGTCTTGTATTGTAGGTTGATTAAATAATGCTTTGTCAATCGCAAGAATGCTTTTGACCAAAACGACCTGAAACTCGGTAGGTATCTTTTTACCAAGCTTCATAATGTTTTCTAGTTTGGCTGGTTCCGCTCTAGAAGCCACTGCACCTGTAAGCGCATACAATACTGCCGGATCCTCCGATGGCATGTATGAACTAGGATTAGCAATCAAGTTATCAATATCTGGTAACTTGTCTGCAATTTTTGCAAACGCAAGAAATTCTCCAGCAGGACCAGTGCCTACAGCACCAGCAATACCAAAGAATAATCTTGAATCATCCATGTTTTTCGTTAGTCTCAAACGCTTGTCGACGAATGACCAGCTTCGAGGAGTAGGAAAAGCATACTCATCAGCTTTGAAACTGTACAAAAGGTTAGGACGGTAACGCATAAAAGAAACTAAAGTAGTATTTACTTCATTCTTTATTGCCCACTCGCACCAAGCATCCAAGCTAGGTTCGAGTTCGTAATGCATCAGTCTGTTTCTTACAGGTGAGGGCATTTGGTAGACCGAGGCACCGTCAGTTAGACGATTACCAGCGGCAAGACATGACCAACCATCAGGCATTTTGTAATTACCAACCTGACGAGTTAGTAGAAGTTGTAGAAACGCATTCTGTGTAGCAGGTGGCGCAGTTGGTAGTTCGTCAATCATGAACAAACCACGAGGGCCATGCGTTTCTTCGGTAGGAAAAATATCTGGTGGAGCCCATGAGGTCATCGCACCATATGTTTCGTTGTCAATGACTCGTGGTATACCACGAACATCGACAGGGTCGAATAGATTGGCACGAAAATCAAGCAAGGGTATGCTGAGTTCGTCTGCCACCTGTTGTGGTATCTCTGATTTACCAATACCGGGTCCGCCCCATATCATTGTATTAAGTCCGATACGCATGTTATCGCGTATCTCCTGTTTAAGATCCGTTGCTGTAACGGTCTGCATTGTTGTTGTATCTGACATAGTACTCCTCTTATCAAATAGTTATATTTCAATGGGCTCAATGTCACGAATCTTTACTTGTTCGTTTCGTATCATTTCACCCAACCTTTGGGTTGCAAGCTTTTTGTAATCCACTTGCTCATCTACTGGGAATGGAGCATCAAACTCCACTACAATAGTATTGTGTGAAAAAGCGTCTACAAAAGTAGCTCGAAATAATCTAGTAGCCATATGACCTCCATATTTACTAAATACACCTAGAAAACTAGGTAATAATTTTTGTATAACTCGCATATTTTACTCCTGCATATACATACTCTCTGCGAACGTGCGAGCGTTGTAGCTCGCACGAGCAAAAACATTTAAATTTAAAAAAACTAACTTGTCGTACAAGATTAAGCAAAAGATACGCCGTGTCGGTCGGCGTATTTTTGCGAGGTTTCTGTACCAAGAACATAGTAGGCGAAGGTACAAACCGCCGTAGGCGGGCCGACGGCACGCACGCAGTGCGGTGCCTAAAGGCGGCCGGAGGCGTCAAGGCGATGTAGCTGACAAAGCGAAGCTTTGGCGCGGGCATCGCCGAGATTTAGTTTGTACGAGCACGTACGCACAAAAAAACTATTTCTTTTCGTGTCGGGTAATCGACTGGCCGTTAGCACAGTAAACAACTTGTTGAGACAAAGTCTTACCATTGACTATAGTTGATGAGATAACCTTGCGGTCACCAGTTCTTGCGCCTTTAGAAAAAGGTCTTGGTAGATTGCTACGATGCATATCTTCTCCTATATTAATTAATGCGAAGTCTAAGTAGTTATGAAAAGGTTTATTTTGAACCTACTCGGCCCGCTACTTAAACTTCGACTTGATTGGGAAAACTGGGCCGAATTCTGTGCCTAGCTAAAGTTTAAGATTAACAAACGTAACTATAGCTAGGACTTTGTACGCTTACGCGTTATCAAACATAGTTTGCATATGCTTTTTGGTCTCACCATTAAGTTTTTGTGAGGTTTTTCCAGAAGTATCTGCATACTGCTTGAAATTCCATTCAGCAAGTCTTTGCAATCTTTGCTCAACTGCTGATTGAACTCTTGTTTTTTGAATTGAAACTTCTTTCAAGCCAAACGAATGGTCTAGTGACTCAAGAGCCTTAGACATCATTCTTGCCTTACGACCAAGATCAAACATCTTTTGTTCACGCTCGACCAACCAGTCAGGGATTTCATCGCCTGCTTTAGCCATAGCTGTTTGATAGTCATAAGAGATGCTTGCAAACTCTGCCCATGTTCTGGTGCATAGTTGCAAGAACGACAAGCCAGTTGACTGTGGGTCAACGATAGTCAGTTCTTGAATACCAACAACAATGTTGTTGACTGATTCTTCAAACTGAGCTACTTGCTCATCTACTGGTGCATAGCCTTCTTTTTCACTGAAGACTGGTTGAGTACCAATCTTTTGGTCAAAGATAGCCATGATTGAAGCAACCACATCATTTTTGAATGTTGGGTTGCCATAGTCATCAAGCCTGTAATTCACATGGAAAAAGTCAGGCAAGCTGATTGATGCTTTCACAGAACGATGTTCTGCACCTTCAGAATCTGCAATGGTGTCTTCTGTGTAGTCACTCATGTCAGACTCAGTTTTAGGCAAGAGTTCTTTAGTCTCTTGCTCACTTGGGTCAAAATATTCACTCATATAAACTCCTATATATAATAAAGTGATTTATAAAACGCATTTACCTTCATAAATGCAACCTATGAATAGCTGTCGTAATTAACTAACTATTCTTTTTGAGCTAGCTTTCATACGAGCTAACTCTTCGTTGATTTTGTATCTGATGTCATGTTCAGACTCTGTAAACTTATCTACAGTCTTCATTTCATCTAGATGTTTCATCAATTCATTCATAATGTACTCCTAATAAATACTGTAATTTATCTAGTTTTACCGAAAGCGAGGCGGTAGCCGAGCTTTTGGCGTTGTTTGTGGTACACCCTGGTACACCCTAAGTTATTGATTTTATTGAATTATGACGTTAGGGTGTACCATTACCAAAAAGCAGGTGGTACACCTGCAGGCCCCGCGTTAGCAGGGTTTCGTGGTAGGTGTACCATTTGTACCGGTTATATTGTTGTTTAAACAAAGATTCTATAACTACGGTCTACGGTCTATTACTAAAGCTAACGCAAAACCTGTGGTACACCTGGTACACTTAGCGCTTTTTTGAAAAAAGCTGAGCAAAAATAAGGGTTTCCGGTGTACCGGTACGCTGTAAAACAGCTGGTACACTGCTGGTACACCCGGTACACCCCGGACATTCGTCAGAGACTCATAGACAGTGGTCCACTACTCGTGAAGTCCACATCACTTACGTGATGATAGTAGTCTATAGGCCTGATGATAGTAGTTGGCACACTGAGACCCATGGTCAACGAGGAGGAACGACGAGGGACCATGGTAAAAAGCCACGAACTTGTTCGTGTCATAGTCCAATCGAGCGAAGCGTTAGCGAGCGAGATCAAAGAAAAGCCACGAGCCACGAACTTGTTCGTGATTAGCGAGTGACCAAGTCTTTTATTTAAAATAATATCTCCGTCATTTCTAACTACTCCTCCGCCAGAATTTAATTTGTCATCTTTAAGATTGTGAGTATGGAACGAATGAACGAACTCATAACAACCCGACCGCCAGGACTTTCACCCATGCATCAAGGATATAATCGTTTTAAGAGTTAGAAATGAGGAGGGGCGAAACTATATGTTCCGCCCCAAGGGGAGATATTATTTATCGTCGTCTAGAAAAGACTTGAAATCATAATTGATTCGAAGCCAAGTGTATATGAGCATACACTGGGCTGAGATGGTTGTAATAAAGAACATACAACCAAGAGTATAGAATAATTCAGTCATGTTCTCATCTCCTCAGGGTGAAACAGTTCATGGAACTCAGCCTGAAAGTCACCGAACTCTTTGTGTTCGTTGCCAGGTTTTTGTTTCCAATTAGCGAACTGCGTTTCCATTTCTTGACGAGCCATGGCTAGAAGGTCTTCTTCTGTTGGGACGCTACTGTTCTGTGTAACAGTAGCGTCTTTCTCTTCATCTTTGGAGAGAGAGGATAGTTTCTGACCTTCATCGATACCTTCGACGATATCATCAAGTATTTGTTTACCGACACCAAGTCCATAACCAACACCGATGAGACCAAGCTTAGTACCTTTGTAAGCTACACCGATAACGCCTTTGAAGGCGTCGCCAGTTAGATTTAAGAAAGATTTAGGATTGCTCATTAGAATCTCCATTGTTATCAAATATGTAAAGAGTCTCGATATCACCATTGGAATCGACACGAGGAGCGAAGTCCACATGTATATTGATTCCTTTGTCAGTCTTGACTGCTCTACCAATTGCGAGCCAGCGATTCTTAGTCTCTAGCTCCCCTGTGTCGCTGTTTTTTTGTTGAAAGGTACGACGAACCTTCAATTGATTTACTTTTGACATTTGTTTTTTCTCCAAAGTAAAGTTGAAATTAGCTAGGTATTGCTACCTAACACCTATTTGAATTTATCTAGCTTTCACGAGCGAGTCGGTAGACGAGCCCGTGATTACTAGTTTGATGATAGTTA
>VMHT01075245.1_pt1 | contig 14226 bp, 32 predicted proteins | sample 4693611 | NCBI WGS metagenome assembly VMHT01 (sample SAMN12280063, study PRJNA550983) | marine metagenome | isolation source: seawater sampled from same location over 5 years 0.02-0.2 micron viral filtrate | place: USA: collected off the coast of southern California halfway between the port... ... | reverse complement strand
GAATCCCCCGTGCGATGTACAGGCAACCCCCGTAAACTTTTTATACCCCCCCGTTATTAGTTTTATCTATATATTCATTAGTAATATCAATACATTCCTTTTGCAAGTCTGTTATCTGTTTTAATTGTAGTTCATTCCTAAGCTCTAAACCAGTAATTAAAAGATTGAATTTATTTATTATAGATTGCTGATCCTTAATAAGTTTGTTCTGCTTCTCTATTATCTTATAAGCAGATTCTACTAATGTTGTTACTTCTTTCATGTATATTGTTCTTTTAGTTCTTTAATTCTTCTTTTTATTATATCTAAACTTCCATTTTCATCCAATCCATCTATTATTAATTGTAATTCCTCAATAACTTTTTGATTAGAATATATATCAATACTTTCCATTAAATCCATTGGACATAGAACACATTCAGCTAATTCGTTTAATTCATCTAATAATCTTTCTTCATTCATATCTTTTTTGTTTATGTTATTTTTCTTTATTATTTATTTTATCTAATTCAAACTCCAAATGATTAATTGCTTTCTGTATGCAGTCATAACTTGTATCATGTTTACGTTCACTACGTAAAAGATAAGCGACTGCCGATCCAATATTATAGCTTAAATTATAATCTTCTATTATTTTCCTACATTCATAATGATATACTTCTCCAATATAATAGTTTGGTATCTTATTTACTTTGTACTTGCTCATCTTTATTAGTATTAAATTCTTCAACTCTTTTTTTAAATGCTTTTCTTCTTTGTTCTAATCTCCAGTCAAAATAGAAGAATAAAAATATATATCCCATTAGAATCATTAATAAGCATATTAATATTAGTTTCATTTCTTTTTACGTTTAGTTTTATTCCAGATAGTTTTTTGATTATGATGAGATAGGCAAAGCGTTTGTAAGTTATCTTGATTTAACATATCTCCTCCATCGTTTATTTCTATTATGTGATCCACTATTAATTTTTCAATCGTTATCTTTCCTTCTTCTTCACACCACTTACAGAATGGGAATTGTTGAATGTGATACTTTCTTAATCTTCTCCAAGCTCTGCTATTATAAAAGTCTGCATTAATTGTAGTACTTTTATTACTTGTTTTGCTCTTAGAACTTGCTATCCATTTCTTTTTCTTTCCCTTTGGTAAATTAGGCATTAGTTTAAAAAGATATTGTTATCGTCCTCTGTTATTCCTGGTAATGAATACTCTATTTTAATTATTGGAGGTAATCCATTATCGTTAATCCATTCATCAACAGAATCTATTAGAGCATCTATTGCTCTTGCTTGAGCTTCGTCTAGTAGTTCTGTATCGCTAACTATTATCTCAACGCTTACGCTTGCTATTATCTTCATAATATTTATTATGTTCTTTAATGAATCCTTTGATAAAATAATGTATAAATACTAATACCATTAAAGGTAAAACACAAAATAAGATAAATATAGATAGTGTAATATTAAAAATGTTTTTTAGTATATTCAATATCTCTGTAAATTTTAGTCTCATAATTATTATTATTTTGACTTTGCTTGTTAGTATAACATATATGATTCTCTGACATTCCGAACATCAACTGAAAACCTATATCACTATTTATAATTTTTGGCATAACTAATCTTAGAGAGTCATCTTCTTCTCTTTCCCAAATCTCCTGATGTAGAGTAGTTTTATTCAAGACTAGATTTATATTTGTTTATTATTCTTTCCATTTGCGCTTCTCTCCATATAGGGAAGTCATAAGCTTGTTCTCCTTGTTCCCATACTCTATATAATACCGCTCTTAATCTTTGACTAGATGTCTTAGTTTTACCTATCTCAAAGTCTGTTGTAAATTGCTCAACCTCTTCTTGTTCTGCTTTGCTTATGTCATCAGAAGATATTAAAACCATTCCTGGACATTTGCGTAAGCTAAAAACTCTCATCATTGTTTCGTCTGGCATCTCTTGACAATGTAAATTAATACTTATCGTGCCATCTGCTAATGTGGAAACCTTATTGATTCCAGCCTCTATTATTACTGATTTCTTCATTGTTTGCTAATATATAAAATAAATTCAATCTCTAAACCTTGCTCTATTAGACTTATTAAGATTGTATTGTTAATTAAGTTCTCTAATCTTTTGCTTGTATATTTCGATTGCTTCCTCATAATCTACTCTATTTAATTTTGTTGTTATGTGCATTCTAGACTCTAATTCATCTACTGTACCCTTTCCCCATTTATTCTCTACTCCTCTAGCTGCTTTTATTTGATTGCCATTTAAAAAGGTATTGCAGTAGGAACACTGGCTATTAACGTTCTTTTCTGAGTATCGAATACTAAGGTATCGTCTTGAGAATAGATGTCCAGCATGAATTGATCCTCCAAAAGCTGGAGCTTCTTTGCCACAACTAATACATTTACAATTACCTTTATAATCAGAATCTCTTAATCTAATGTATTCGCTAAATATCTTATCTAATTTCTTTTTAAGTTTGCTTATTGTAGCCATTTTTTGTAGATTCTATTATTTCTTTGCATAATAAATAAGGTATTTTACTCCTTTCATAATTATTTTTTAATCCTTGCGTTCCTGTGTTACTACCTCTTGGAGAAGATTCATGATGACAATTTATATTATTATTAAAACATTGTTCTTTTGGAATCCATCCATTTTCATTAAATAAATTACAAATGTTATTGCTAAATATATCAGTTGGCTTTGCTCTATTATCTCCATATTTACAATACCATACTGTTGTTTTTGGTATTCCTAACATATATTTTTGTTTTCTTAATAAGCCTCTAGGATTCTCAATATAATAAATACAATTATAATGTTTTATTAATTCTAAAGTCTTTTTTACTAATCTATCTGACTTTAAAGCAAATTCAGATAATTTATTATTTGTTGGTCTATGATGACTAATAGCAGCAATAGAGTATGTAGTACAAGGAGGAGATGCCCATATCATATCTGGTATAAATGGAATATCTTTAGGAGATAAAAATTCTATGTCTTTAACTAAATTTATATTTTTAAAATTGTTTATGTCAACACTAAAAACATTACATCCTAAATCATCAGCAACATTACCAATAGACCTACTACCAGCAAATAACTCTAAAATATTCATTTTCCTATCTTTTTAACTTCTCTATTTTGAAGCTGCTTTCCCATTGTTTCCAGTCTTTTCTTGTAAATACTATATTCTTCTATTTGATTAGTTTGTCTTTTAAGTTGTTCTGAAGTCCCAAAATCTCTAATAAACTTGTTCCAAGTTGGAACATTAATAAATACTGGAGGATCAGTTTCTCTCAATCCTCTATTCAAAGCATATTTAATCCATTCTAACTCCATAAATTGATATTTAGTAGCTAAATCATCAACAAAGGTATTAGTTAAAATAACAACCATTTCCGACTCAGGTTTCTGTCCTAATTGTATAAATAACTCCTGAAGTATATCATAACAATCTTTTTTTAATTTTTTTAAATCGTTTTCATATAAATACTTTATTTGTTTAGTTTTATCTTTCATAATAACTTCATTAGCTTGTTAATATTATTGTGTAAACTATCTACAACGATATTAAACAAAAATGTGTTTTTTTTAGTTTGTTTTTTAATCTTTGCAAATTTATGATGTTTAGATACATTTTTATAGTGATAACCTGGATATTTGCTTTTTAGTTTTTCTAATCTATTCATATTATTTATAACTTTTACGTTCAGTTACTGGCAGATGATTATTATTTTCTTTTAATAAAAGATAATCTTCATAAGCTTGTTGAGAATCTTTTAAAATAGATTTATAATCTTCTATTTTATAATCTTGTTTAGTATTATCCAAATTGAATAATAATGCTTGTAGTTTTTTTATTGCTAAATATTTATAATCTTTTGCTCTCATTTTATTAATGTTTAGTTTTATTTTGATTTACTTGTCTTTGAGAAGTATAACCCATATATAAAAAATACATATCCCATTTAATTTTCCTACTTATTCTGTATTTATCATTTTTAGACAAATACATCATTCTTTTTACTATCTTATTCATTAGATTGCTTTTTTACTTCGATTAATATATCCATCAAACTATCATATATATACTCCAGCTCTTTGCTATTATCAGTCATTTTAAGAATCTCTTTCTCATATTGTCTAGCAACCTTAATTAATCTGTTAAATTTTAACTTTACTATTCCAGAATGTGATCCTTTTAAATTGTAAAGCTGCTCATTAAAACATCTAAAAGTTGCTATTAATAAATTTAAATCTATTGTGTCTTGTTTAGTCATCGAATTGTTTATTTAGTATTTCTAATCCTTTATTATATTCATTCATTAAATCGTTAATCTTTCTATTTTTTTCGCTTTTAAGAGCAAAAATTCCGATCCAGCCATTCTCCATTGATTGCTCCAGGATCAAAGCTTGTTCTTCTTTTGAAGTAGATAATTTAAGCAGTTTTTTAATCGCTGCTTTTTCTCCTAAGTTTTTATAAGACTTCCTATATTCTTTTTTTCTAAAGTTTTTCCAGGATTCCCAAGCTTCAACATTTAACTCAAATGGATATTCAAGCCCCTCTGTTTTACTATTATTAGTATTTAGTTTAATTAAGTCTTTAGTATTATTAGTATTTAGTAGTGGTTGATTTTGTATATCTACATTTTCTACATCTACGTTTTGTATATGTAGCTTTTGTGTGTATGGTTTTTCATAAATAATATAATCCCATCCAACTATTTTACCATTACTTCTATTTTGTTCTCTTTCTAAATATCCATTTTCTTTAAGTTCCTTAAAAGCTGAATAAATAGCTCTTTTTCCATCTTTATGCCATTTTTCTACTTCTTCTACATAAAGCTTCCAATCATTAGGTAGAGCTAGAATATGACATAATAAACCTTTAGCTTTTAAGCTTAAATTATTATTGAAGATAAACTCATTATTAATAGTAGTAAAGTTTTGATCCTTTTTAACTCTAATTAACTTCATATTAAAATATTTCTTTTTGTTCTAGTTTTTCTTTAAATCTTTTTTCAGCTTCTTTAACATTTAAAATAGCTTGTTTATAATAACTATCTTTTAATTCTATTCCAATAGCTTTACGACCTAAAGAAACTGGACTATAAACTTCACTACCTACTCCCATAAATGGAGTAAATACAACCTCGTTAGGATTAGAGTATAATTGTACTATTCTATCAATTACATCTAATTGTAATGGATGTACGTGCTTTTCGTCATCTTCTTCTTTAGTTTGTTTAAAAGGTAAAACATTATCAATTCTAATATCATCCCATACACTAGATGCGTATCTTTGCCATATATAATGACTTAATTTATTAGTCTTTGGATCTTGATGTCCTTTAAAAGTTTTATTTAAATAATCCCATAATTGAGCAGAGTTTAAATCTGAATCATTAGCATTATTCCAAGCTCTTAAAATATTAGGTAATACTGGTATTTCTCCAGCATAATACTCTAAACCTTTTTTATGTGTTACTGGTACTTCATTTTCTCCTTTTTTAGTAAAAATTAATACATAATCAGGCATAGCAGTAAAACATTTAGTAGAATCTTCAACTATAAATTTGTGCATTAAAGACTGGACCATAGTTCTCATTCTTACCTTTAATGGCTCTTTCCATATTGTAATACGATTTCTATATTCAAATCCATACTTTTCATGCAATCTAATTATTTCATGCGGAAAGTCCCATAACCTACAAGTATTATCAAAAACATCTGTACAATGAACGGCATTAATACGACCTTTTTTAGTTACTCTAGCCATTTCTTTAATTAAATACTCATATTGCTCTAAAAATTGTTCCTTGCTTTCACAATTACTAAAATCCTTTTCGCTACTTGAATAATTATATAATCCAGCAAAAGGAGGAGAATATACTGATAAATCTATACTTTCATCTGGCATAGTTGTTATTACTTCCATGCAATCACTATTATAAATAGAATAGTTTTTTTCGTGTGTTTGTTCTTTTGTCATTTTATAAAAATTTTGGTTTAATTATTTCTTGATTAAATTCTTTTACTTTTATTTCAAAAGTATTATTTACATTATTAGTTAAGTTTGTATGTAATTCTATTGCTTTTTTCGTTTTCTTTTTTAATGATTCTAATACGCTGGTTTGTCCATCAGAAATAACTATATCAATATTAACTTCATTCTTTTGTCCAAATCTCCAAAATCTTCTAATTGATTGGTAATATTGTTCGTAAGAATAAGTAGGAAAAAATACAGAATGATTACAATGTTGCCAATTTAAACCCATTCCAGTCATTTTAGCCTTTGTTATAATTCTTTTTATTTTACCATTTGCAAAGTCTAATAATATTTCTTCTTTTTTTTCCATTGATTGACTACCAATAATCTCAATAGCTTCAGGATCTAACTCTTTTAAGATTTTACTTTCTTCATTTCTATTACACCAATAAACAGAAGTCTTACCCTTAGCTAATTCAACTGCTTTAATACATCTTTCTTTTATAGTTTGTTTTACTTCTTGTCTAACTTCATTAAAGCCTTTAGCTGGTCTATTAAACATTTCTATCTGTCCATTAAACTCTAATAAACTATTATTTTTAACTACGTGAGTATTTACATTTAATTTAGGTAAAATATATTTATCATCACTAAAACCAATATCGCTAGGCATTTTTATCATTAATGCCCATTGATTAACCCAAGTAAAAAAATCCTTTTCTGCATGAGGTTTCAAATACCATTTTTCACCAGCGTGTTTAGGATCAATGCTATTGTTATTATTTTTAAAAAACTTACCTAACATATCTGTATATCCTAAATATCCTAAAGCCTCTGAACTTGTACCTAATTCTATAAAATCGTTAGGAGATGGAGTAGCAGTAGATAAAAATCTATAAGGTAATTTTTTTACAAATGATGTAATTTGATTCTTAATTTTACCGTCAAAGTTTTTTAATATACTGCTCTCATCTAAAACTACTCCTACAAAATCTAAACTATTAAAATAGTGTAGTCTTTCATAATTACAAATAACTATTTTTTTTGTATGAGATCCATCTTTAGAGTATTCTATATTATCTATTCCCATTTTTTCAGCTTCTAAAATAAATTGAAAAGCTACTGCTAAAGGAGTTAATATTAATACTTTTTTATTAGTATGATTAACAACATTTTGAGCTAAAGATAATTGTATTAAAGTTTTACCTAATCCAGTATCGGCAAATACTGCCATTCTGCCCTTTAAACAAGCTCTATTTATTATTTCCTTTTGAAAGTCAAAAGCCATATCTGGAATGTAATTAGATTTAAAACCATAATTACCTAATAAATGTTTTTTACTTTCTAAAAACTCTTTATACTGCATCTCTTAAACTGTATTTAGATATTATCGTTTTTCTTCCTAGTCTAGTTTCTACTTGGACTCTTTCATCTGGTATAATAATACCCTCATTTCTTAAGCAGTAAATATGATGGCTTAATCGAGTTATTCCATACTCCATAATAGCATCCCAGCTTGTTAATGATCCGTATGTTTTTAAATGATTTAATACTTGCTCTTTTTGTGTTACTTTTTTAGTCATTGTTTTTCTGTATTAGTTCGGTTTCTATTCTTAAATTCTCTGCTTTTAGTTCCTTTATTTCGTTAATTAGTTCATCAGCATTTATAAAAGATATATTTTGTTTATAAAGCTCTACTAATTTATCAAATCTATCTTTATAATAAATATCTGAAGTCATTAGATCCTTATGTTGTTTTAACTGATGTATTACACTAGCATGATTCATATTAAATTTATCTGCAATATGTAATATTTTCATATTTAAATAATCTTTAGCCATACTAAAAACCATTCTTCTAGCATCTACTATATATCTCTTTCTGCTTCTACTATCTAATTCCTCTAATGATATATTAGTAACAGAACAAGCTGTTTTTTTTATTTCTTGAAATTTGTCCATTAATTAATTTTTTAATAATTCTAGATCCTTTTTACAAGCTTCATGAGTTACTTCACATAAGTGAACTCTTTTAATTGTATTGTCAGCAAATTCTCCTTTTGGAGTTAAATACCAATCTTCAATGTGGACCTCAATATAAACTCCTCTATCTATTAAAGTAGTAGCTTTTTTATTCAAATGAAATAACTCACTTGTTGGAGTAGCAGATTTAAAACAATAACTAGTATCATAATCTAATAAATCTTGCCTCCTATAACTGCTAAAATGGTAAATCATTACTTTTAGTTTTAGTAGGTTTTACGTCATTTAATACCCATTCTTTAAAAGAATCAGCTATTTCTAATATCTTTGCAACATCAGACTCTCCAACGATATTACAAGCATTGGTAAGAGCATTTTGTTTTACTATCAACTCCTCTGTATTATATTTTTTCTTATTAGAGTAGTTATTAGATGGCTTAAAGTCAGCAGATACTGGCTTTACCTTATTAATAGTTTTTCCATTGTATTCTCTTGTTGTAAGCTCTATTTCTGTTGCTTGTCCAACAATAAATTTGTTTTGAGTTTCTGACTTGCTTAAATACTCTGCAACCATTCCATCTTCAAACTCAATAATATGCTTGAAGAATGTTCCCCATTGTGATTCAAATGATCCATCTTGTTTTAGTGATTTAACTAATTTTTCCATTTTTAAATAATTTAAATAAATAATAATATTATTGGAGCAAATACTATAATTACTCCTATGATTAATTCTAATGATGTTTCTTCTCTTTCCATTACTTTAAGTTTTCTATATGTAACAATCTCTGTATTAATAGCTCTAATCCATCTGCTTTTCCTTTATGATAGTAAGCCATGTTATAGTTTTTATTGCTATCTTCTTTTCTTGATTTCTCAGATTCTAGTTCTTTGTACTTTCTAAACTCTGCTATTGTTTGCATTATTAATAAATCTTGTGTAGTCATTTTAATTTAGTGTTAGTTAGTTATAAAAAAAGGGGAGATTGCTCTCCCCATTGTTATTATTTTGATTTTCTAATTAATTCAAAAGCATTTAATAAAGTAAAAGAACCATCAAGAGATTTCCAAAACTCTTTTACCTCTTGCATTGTTTCCACATCTACGTTATAAATATAATCACCTTTAACTAAAAGGTTTTTACCATAATCAAAAGCAATTTTGATGTCTAGTTTAGTTCCGTTTGATATGTTATGTAATTTATTCATCGTGTTATGTTTTAGTGTTATTGTTGGTACAAATATACAAGCTTTTTTTATATGTGCAAACTTTTTAACAATAAAAAGAGAAAAAAAAGTAATTTATTTTACTTTACTAGGTTAAAATAATTATATAAAAAAGTTAAAAAAGATTAAGATTTATTAGTTTTTAGACAAAAAAAGAGCCTATTAATTAAAATAGACTCCTAGAAAAACTAACACAAAATTGATTAAAATCAAATCAAAAGCAAATATATTAAAAAATATGTGTTAAATGTGCTATCTGTCCGAATTTATTATGAATAAAACCCTCTACTGCTTTAATTGATCCAGTATAACCTTTTTGATAATGCCAGGAATCTGTACCACTAGGAGAACGTAAAAATTCAACAGTTACTCCTATATTATCAAAGCTAGACATAAATTTATATCTTTGTTTATGATGTAAGTGATGAAGATACCAATATCTGTATTTAGTATTTGCCCACATTATAGGTTCTTCTTGAGCCATGTGTAAAGGCAATGAATTTAGTTTAGCTCCGTCTCCATGTGTTAATCCTATTAAACTATTTTTCCAACTATAATACTTTCTATGTTTAGGTTCTGCATCTACTTTAACGGCATCAGTATTTCTATACCAGCTTTTAAGAGCATGAGCTAAATGGAATCCACTCATATAGTCATGATTGCTCATTGAATGGACACAATCAACTGGAGCTATTTGAATTAACATCTCTACAATTTCAACGTAAAGCTCTAAAGCTTCTGTAAAATGTCTAAACCATTTGCCATCTGTATCTTGAGGAGTACCTTTAGTAGTTGATCCTCCTACATTGTCGGTATGTAAAATATCATTCCCTATACAAAACAAAATACGTTCTACATTAAATGATTCTGCATTTCTTAAAATACCTTTAACACCCTCTCTAACACGTTCTTTAGCTATTTCTATATTATAATCCTCTCCAGTTTCTAAAGAGTCTGCAAATTTGCCAATGTGAACATCTGCTGGATTAATGATTAATAAATGTCCATCTTCTCTTTTTGGATAGTCTATTTGTGGATATGATGGAGAGTAATTAGATATTAATTCTTCAATAGACTTTAAAAATTCATTTCTTGTGAATTCGTTAGGCTTTGCAAAGATTGAGAACTTTTTACTCTTATACCAATAATGAGAAACAGAATTAACATCAATTCCAACTTCATTACATTCATCAGCTAGTAAACTTTTTGCTTCTTTGTCTGCTCTATATTCATCTATTAATTTCCATTCATCTTCTTTTAATCTGTATCGTTTTTGGTCTTTCATTTTTTGATTTTAGTTATCGTTCTTCCTACAAAGTAAGCTCCATAAATAGAAAGTAATAAAGTCTGATAAACTGGTATATAAGATTCATTTAATTTAAACTCTCCTACATTACCATCCATAAATGATATTATTACAAATACAACAGTTACAAATATTAAAGATAATGGTCTAATATTTTTACTTAATTTGTTATCGCTTAAATTATCAGACTTCCATCTTTCAGTAACTTGATTAGATGCGTTTTTCTCTGCTTCGTTTACAATCTTTTCAAGCTCATTTTTTACTTGTTGTAGTTCTTCTTTGTTAGTAATAGTAGTATCTAAAATACCCTCTGCTGATTTGAATAAACCACTAAATAAACCACTTAATAAATCCATAAGGAATCAATTTTAGAATCATCACAATCTGCATGAATAAAAGTATCACTAACTCCAACTCTTGTAAAACCAGCTTTAACCAATCCAGAAAATATTTTAATTCTTTCTAGTCCATTACTACAAGCAATATCAACTGCTAACCCTTTTAAATGACTGCTATTTTTAGAGCTATTTTTTAATGAATCGTTTTTCTCTTGACTTCTCCAAGAGCTAGTTAATTTGTAAGGTGTGTTAGATATTTCTCTTGCTTGATCCAACATCTTTAAAAGTTTTGGATTCATTTTATCATAACAGATTGCACCATCACAAATAAACTCTTCTATCTTAAAATATTTCATATTATCGTAAAGCTAAAGTTGCAGTCTTTGTTACTGGAGTCCTACCTGAACTATCAACAACAGTAAATACTAATGAATAAGAACCTCTTGAATTAACTACGCTAAAGTTTAAAGTATGATTTGCAGTTGATAATCCCTGACTTACTTTGTTTGTATTGTTAGCAATAGCAGTTTCTTGAGCATTTGTTAATCCTATACTATCATCAGAAGTATTAGATAAACTTTTGATAAGAATGTGCATCATGGCTCTAAATTTTTCAGTATCTATTGGCAGTTGCTCTTCTATAATTCCATCTTCTAAAGCATTTTCTGAATCAAATAACTCTTCTAATATATCTAATAAATCAGCTCTAGTTCTTTTTTCTTCATTTGCTACGCTTACTGTAGGCAAGTCTGAACTAGGCTTTTTAACTAAATCTTTATATTTATTAATTAAAGTTGAATCTGTATAATTATCTTTGCTCATTTTCTATTCTTTCTAAAATAAATAATCTTATCTATTGTATAAATAATACCAACAACTAAAGCAATTATCTGTAAAATTGTATGTATTTGAGTTAAGCTTAAACCTAAAGAAATTGTATTAATACTAAATACATCTAAATTTTCTTTTATAAATTGTTTCATTGTTTTTATATTACACTTGTTCTAGGATCAAATGATACTAATATCTCAATATCTCCGTATAATTTAGTTCCTGATACTTTTGTTCCCTCTTTTTTTATACTTGGTATTATTACCTCATTTGAACTTATTGCTCCATCTGTCAAACTTGGAGTAATGCTTCCACTGAATACATAAGAAAAGTTGTTCTGGCTAGACATTGAAAAGCTATCTATTAAAGTTAATTGAGTAGCAGTTGTTCCATTTTCTGTAATTGGCTTTTTCCATAAGCTAAAAACAAAATTTTCTCCAGCACCAGCATCTGTTGCAAATTTATAATTTATTCTTTCTACTTGACAACCATTATGAGGAGAATTGAAAAACCCATATCTAGCTCCAAAATTATTATTTTTAGAATCTCCAGTTGCTAATACTGCTCCAGAATTTATATTAAAATTAAATTGTGTAAATGTCATTAAGAAATCATTCGCACTAGTTGTTCCAGTAAAATATAAATGTAAATGATTTAAAGAGTTTTTTCTAAATAAACTATTTAATTTATAATCTTTACTTAAAATAATATAACTTCCCAAAGGAACAACCTCATCTAATGTTATTGATGTAAATTGTAATCTTGTACTATTAAAATTAAAATCAGCATTTAAAGTTAATGGATAAATATTACCAGTTGTTTTACATACAACAATAACCTCATCTCCACTATATAATAAAGTTCTAGTTGCAGTTCCTGGAATGACAGTCAGTGAGCTAATTGTACCACTTGTTGGTTGCTCTGATACTACTGCAATAGCTTCTGTTCTTAAATAATTTGTAATTGAACTCATAGTTATAAACTTGCATTAGTGTGGTCATAATCATCATCTGCTTGTAAACCATTAATCGTACCACTTGAAATGATTTGTCCCGTACTATTTAAAGAAATTTCATACCATTCCCCACTCCATGTATCTTCTTGAGCATTGAACGTACATTGATAAGGAACAAAATTAGAACTGTCTATTGTAATTCCAAAGTAATAAGGAAGTAAAGAATTATCAGTAATTTTAATTGCTCCGTTAAAAGTTCTAGCTCCTTTATTTTGTCCTTTTAATATTTCCCCAACTAATAATTGAGTTATTCTTGTACCAGTTCCAGTATTAAAAGCTTTCCAAGTTGTATTAAAAGCTTCAAAAGCTGATGTACTAAAATTATAAACTTCTATTCTTCCTATACCATTTGGAGAACTACCTACTAATAAATCAGGAACATTATAAATAACACCAGTAGAAATGGCAGTACCTCCAGGAGCATTCTTTGCTCTGTAAAATTCTAAATTAGAAAGCTCTCCATCTACTAAATATTGAACACCACCCTGTTGATTAAATACTGGAGGAGAAAAACATAATATATGATCCGAGTCTGTTGTTCCTTCAACTACTTGTGTAGCACTTATAACGTTATTATAATTATTAAAATAAATAGCAGCATAACCATCTAAAAATAAATCTCCATCGAAAGGAAGATTAAAAGTTTCGCAATTAATATTCAAACTAAAGTTATTAGTTAAAGTAGAACTAAGATTAACATTGTCAAAAACTCCAGAACTTGCAAAATCTACATCAATATCATGCCATGGTTCATTTCCATCTCTTATAAAAGCATACTTTGTATCACTTGCACCAACTAATCGGAATCTTAATGATAATCTTATCTCTAAATCATTTGCTGAATCAGTTGATGGAGAAAATGTATCTAAAGCCTCACATTTAAAAGTTCTATTAAATCGTATTGTTGAGTTATTTGTTGCAAGAACACTTCCTAAACTAACACTAAATAAATCTGTCTTACTATTGTTTATATCATATCCAGTACCAGAAAAAGTTATATTATTATATTTGTAACCATTCCATAAAGGAATCTCATTAAAGTTTGGATTGAATAATGTACTTGTATCAGAATTATTTGAATATTGTAAAAAAGGTATGTTAAAAGTCTGAAGTCTATCATAATTCGCATTGACTTCTTTTAATACTGGTAAAAAGTCAAAAGTTGCACCTCCTAATCTTTTATAATTTGTTCCCTCTGGTACAACTGCTGAAGTAGAGCCTGAAGTATCAGGAGCTCCAGTTGCATCATTACCAACATTATAAGCTCTAAAAAAATGAGTATTTCCAGAAGTCCAATTATCATAATAATTAACTTGTACGAATATCCAATTACCATTTGAAAAGAAAACTCTCATTCCAAATGTTTTACAAATAGAATCTAATAATTCAAAAGTAGTAGCATATTTTTTAACTCCATCATCATCTAATTCAACAAAAGCCATAAAATTAAATCTACTATAAACTAAAGGATCTCTATCTGCTTGATGAGTCATATTATCAGTAGTCCAATCAACAAAAGTCCTCATAAAT
>VMHT01109440.1_pt1 | contig 14227 bp, 10 predicted proteins | sample 4693611 | NCBI WGS metagenome assembly VMHT01 (sample SAMN12280063, study PRJNA550983) | marine metagenome | isolation source: seawater sampled from same location over 5 years 0.02-0.2 micron viral filtrate | place: USA: collected off the coast of southern California halfway between the port... ... | reverse complement strand
GCATTTCTGGCATAAATAACCTTAGAACTGCTTTGGAAAGAAAGCGCAACGAGCTGCCTACAACCACGGCTGCATTTAAGCGTTTAACCCAGCAAATTGAAAGACTTGACAGGCAGTCGGAAAAAGCCAGTAAAGGCATGAGCCGCCGCAGGTTCTCACCCGGCAAGGCCGCCCAGGTCGCTGGTGCAACGATCTCCGGTGGTATTTTCGGTGGACCTGAAGGGTTCCTGGGTGGCGCAATTGGTGGCGCAATTGGTGGTGTTGGTGGTTCTTTTGCTGGCGCTGCACTTGGCGCTCAGGTTGGACAGCTCAGGCAGCAGCTTGGTGGGTTTGCTGAGTATGCGGCGAGCATTGAGAGACTCAAAATCGCGTTGAATGGTATTGCAGGTGACGCAAATAATTACAACCGAGCACTGCAAGCCGCTGCTGATGTCACAAAAGAATTAAATATTCCACAAGAAGTTGCTATCAAAGGAATCACTCGACTTACAGCAGCAGTAAAAGGTGCTGGCGGTGGCATTGCTGATGCAGAGCTTGCGTTCAAGAACATTAACTCTGCAATTATCGCTACGGGCGGCGGTGCAGAGCAGGTTGAAGGAGCCGTAACTGCGCTCGTTCAGATTTTCTCGAAGGGCAAAGTCAGCGCAGAAGAAATCAATCAAATTGCAGAAAGATTGCCCGGTACATTTAACAAAATTGCCGAAGCGTCAGGCAGGACCGGCCCAGAGCTGACAAAAGCTTTACAGCAGGGCGAAGTTGGCCTGAATGACCTGATGAAGTTCTTGGTTCAACTGGGTGGTGAGTACGGCGAATTGGCTGAAAAGATTGCTGGGTCTTCCGAGTCCGCTGGAGCAAGATTGACGGTTGCATATAACAATATGCGGATTGAAATAGGCAAAGCTCTTCAGCCGATTGGCGCTGAATTTCAAGAGGCGTTTTTGGAATTTATTACTGATATTGGCCCAAGCCTGGTGGTTATGGCGAAGGCCGTTGGAGAGGGGATGCGTTTTATTATTCAAAACAGAGGCGCGATATTGACTATTGCATCTTTCGCGGCAAAACTTGTCGCCGTGAATTTTGCACTAAAAGCGTTTGTTGCTTTAAGTGGGCCACTAAAACTTATGTTCGCATTAATAAGAACTGGGTTTAGACAAACCACTCAGCAGGCGTCTCTTGCCGCGACAAAGCTGGCCAGGTTTGGAGCGACAGTGAAAACTTTAGCTGCATCCTTAGCAGCGCCAATCGTAATAACCTTTGCCATTGTTGGCGCAGAGCTGGTTATATCTTACTTCAATAGAATCAAGCAAGCAAAAGCTGACCTTGACGCTTCTGGTACAAAACCTCAAGGTGAAGTTTTCTTCAGGTCAATCGGTGGAACGGCTGCAACGAAAGAAACTCTGAGATCAAACTTTAAGGATATTGTCAAGAATCTTGATATTGTCAGAGATAGGCTCGCGAAAACAAAGAAAAGTATTAAAGAGTTTAAGGCATCGCAATCAGATGGAGGCGAGCGGGCCATGGGGGGAAGTGCACCTTCTCTCGCTGGTGTAGCAGTCCCAGAAGACTTGACATCAAGACTAAAAGCAGACGAGGCAGAGCTAGCAAGACTTCGACTGAACTATAGAACTTTAATTAAAAAGTACCCTAGTGCTCCAGAAGCCACTAAAGGTCTAACCGACTTCGCTTCTCCTACCGGCACTGACACCGGCACCGGCAAGGTCAGGAAGTCGCGGCTGCCGCAACTCCAAGACAGGTACGACTCGCTGATTCGATCCGGCCCACTGGCGGGCATTCAAAGATTTCAGATCGCAAATTCACTTGCCCTAGTTCGGGCACAAAAAGATAACAATACAGAGCTAGTTTACACAATAAAAAATAACGCTATAAATCTTGACTTTGGGGAGAAAGAGCTTGGACTAAAAAACAAATACCTAGATGCCATGAATGCTGCGAACAAAACGGAGGATATTGCAGAACGTCAATTGCAAGAAAAAATTGCAGGATTGGAACGAGACCTTGGTCTTGAAAAGCTAATTGTTTCGGCAAATGGTGAGCTACTTGCCCTTAATCAAGACCAAGCTATTGCATCGGAAATAATCGCGAAAGCTTCCGAAGACGAGCTGTTCAACTTGCGCGATCAGCTTGGTTTGGTGTCAAACGAGGACAGGATTAACAGGTTTAGGCAATCAAGGATAGACGCAGGGGATCCAAACGCTGAACAGCAAACTGATCTGTTCCGCCAAACAATAGATCCAACGTTGACGGAAGGGTTGAGCCAAAACATTCGCAGTTTGAAAAAAGAACTGGAAGATCTAGTAAATCCAATCAATCAAATTACTGGCGCAGCAAACGCTATTGGCAGTGCATTCTCTCAGTCGTTTACGGATGCAATCAGTGGATCCAAAAGCGCAAAAGAAGCATTGGCTGATTTCTTCAAGAGTGTTGGCAGTTATTTCTTGGATATGGCGGGGCAGATCATTGCAAAAATGGTGACAATGGCGATTCTGAATCAGGTTGTTAAAATACTACCTGGCAGTGCCTCTGCTCCTAGCTTCGGGAGCGGGGTGGACTCAGGACTGCCGCTTTTTGGGGACTACAGCGGCCTTTCGGGCACTCCATTTGAAAAAGGCGGTGTCCTTGCCGACAACGAGATCGTACCGTTTGCCAAAGGTGGAATTGTTGGCGAGCCGACAATCTTCCCGCTAGCGAATGGTACGGGGCTGATGGGGGAAGCTGGCCCAGAAGCGATCATGCCCCTTAAACGAGGCCCTAGCGGTCGTTTAGGCGTTGAGGTTGCTAGCACCCGCGAACAGCTGAACAACCAGCAAGCCGCTACCAGCACCCGCGAACAGCTGGACCGCCAACGAGCCGTTGCTAGCACCCGCGAACAGCTGAACAACCAGCAAGCCAAAGCCATGCAACCGCTGGACATTCGATATGAATCGACGGTCATAAATAACGTCGAGTACGTCACAGCAGAACAGCATCGTCAGGGCATGGCTCAGGCGGCTGAACGCGGCAGATCGCTGACACTCTCGGCTTTACAAGGTAGTGTTAAAACAAGGAAAAAAGTAGGACTTAGCTAATGAGCGCATTTGCCTTCGTCAACTATGCACGGTTTATGCAGGACTCGTCCACACCAACCGTTTACGCCTATCAAAATTTTTCAGTCAATTTAACAAGAACTTACAGCGGAGTCACATATAGCTTTCTGCCCTTTGCTGTTTCGACTGGTGCAGGCAGTAAGGGCGGCGACCGATCCGAAGCAGTGCTAGGCGCTGCCACTAACGAAATCAGCGTAAACATTTTTGCAGAAGCCGTTCAAAGCCGATGGTTGTTGGATCTAAAAACGGTCAGCCTCGATGTGACGAATTTTAGTGATGTTGCACTGATTCGATCTGAGCTATGGCGTGTCGCGAGTTACGACATGGATACAGAGAAAGTGATGCTAAAACTAACGTCACCGCTGGATGCCGTTGCATCTGACGTTCCAAGGCGCGTTTTGAATACCAAAATCGTTGGGGCGTTACCAACATCTGGTTCATTGGTGGTTAGCTGATGATTGACTGGAAGCCGTGGGTCGGCCTGCCTCATGCATTCGGTGAGCATCCACAGCATGGCTTGGGCGCTGATTGCGTCGTCATGGTCTGGGCGATATTGGATTCCGTTGGCGTTTATCATCCGCCGTTTGATTACAAGTGGATGGAATTAGCAACTGCAGGTAAATGGGAAGAATTGCAGGCGCTATGGAATGAAGCAACGGAGGTATTGCCAGAAATGGAAGAGCATGCAGTCTGCATGTTTAAAAATGGCGCAAGCGGTCTTGGCGTCGGTATCGTAGTAGAGAATGGGGTTTTAGTTGTCCATCACAAGCGTGGCGTGTGCTGGTTACCACCACGAGCCATGCGAGAATCTCAGTATCGTCGATTTGTGAAATGAGCAGCTTACTTCCATCTGATAAGTATCTTGCCTCGATGCTGGGGCTAACTGATGAGGAGTATTCCTGGTTTAAGGCTGAGGTACGAAAGCGCAGCGCAGAAGCTCCTGAACCTGCTGTTATTGCAGGGCTTGAAATAGGCGCAATTATTGCAATCGCCAATTTAGTAATTGGCGTTGGCCTAACTGTTGTTTCGACGCTGCTAAGACCAAAGCCATCATTTGACCAAAACGAACCAGGCAGACCACCTGAATTAAGGGCGACAAGTAGCGGCGGCCAAACAACAACACAGAACCAACGCTTTGCACCAAGATATGGCTTCAATTCAACGCAAGAGATATCCACTTTAGGATCAATTATTCCGCTTGTTTATACAAATAAAGAAACGATTGCATCTATTGTCTATGGCGGCGTTCGAGTTAATACGCAGCTGCTCTGGTCGCAAATTTATAGCCTGGGTGGATCGCAGATGCTACGGGCGATCTTTCTGGTCGGTGAGGGACCAATAGCCGCTATTGAGCCCAGCAATTTTGCGTCTGGTGGCAATACTTTAACTAGCTATGATTTTGGCAATACAACTGCCAACCAGATTGGTTCGAGGATGGCAGTATACGCAAGATATGCAAGTGGTCTTACAACTCGTATTGCACCAGGAGATCACGTTTACGGGCGAAGTGCAAGCGAAGACATAGGAAATAGCAGCAACTTAGCCGGTTCAGAAGTGTTTGGCGTTCGTGTCGGAAATAATATAACTCAGCATTTTTCCGCGACTCAGAAGCCAGCTAACCAGACAACATTTGGTGTGTACGCTTTTTGCGGCAATGATTTTGGGATGCGTCCTAACCCGACGTTTGAGCCGCAGGTACGGGCACAGCTGCTACCTGAAGGCGACGAGGGAAAGACTGAAGTTAAATGCGTATTAGACGAGGCAAAATACGCAAGCCGCAAAAAGGCTCAAGCATTTTATGGATCGCGCAGCGGGATCACGTCTTCAGGGCTGGGAGCTATCGGTGGCACAACCACTTATAAGCTTTTTTCTTCAAGTGACAAGGACACTATTTTTAGTCGTGACATTGAAGATCTTACAAATACAGGTTCATGGGTAATCGAAAAAGAGCTAATTACTGCAGAAACTCCAGCGGGTTATGTAAAGCAGTTTGATACAGGATCGGGCTCCAACAAAAAGGCTGTTTCTCGTTTCAAAAGCAGCAACATTGAAAATTTAGCTCAAAGCCTTCTAAACAGGCTGAGTGTAAGCATTACTACAGTAGTTGTAGGCAATAGCGTTACTGTTGCATGGCCGGGAACTACCAGAATTGACCCCACAAACGTAGGAGGATCAAATAAGGCATATATTGCCGTGAATATTTCTTTTAATAGCAGCGGTCTGGACAGCATTAGTAACAACGACGCAGTTGACACAGAGCTTGAATTACTCAAGGCAAGTAAGTTTAAGCTTAGATTTAAAAATGATCTTACCGCTGACGATCCCGAAGATGACATAAAAGTAGTTCAGTTTCACAAAATCCTTATAGAAGACGACACCCAGCAAGAAATCGGGCTTACAGCTCCTTCTACAAGCACAACAAGCATTGACGGGACAACTGTTCTTACTTCTGTTACGTTTCCACAGCTTGACGTTACAACATCTCAGGTGTATCCAAAGTTTAAATTTGATCGTAATACTGCGACTTGGCAGGGTCCAGGGACGACTAGCAACTCATTCACTTTTGTAAGTTGGTTTTCTATTAAAGACGCATATGTCGAGAAATGCAAGGACATTGCCTCTGTCGTCGCAGGCCGTCAACAAAGCTGGGATGATTCTATTGTTGTAGGAGAGTTGTATAAAATTGGTACTGGATTGGCAATTTGTACTAACAGAACCAATGGACCATTTAAGTCTGAAGTTGACGGAGCGACACTAACTGTTGAGGCAACATTCAAAACAGTCCGTACCGGAGTCGTTACCACAAATAGTCAATCACAAATAGAAAAAGACGGCGACACATGGCTTAACCAGTTGTTTGCTGGTAGTGGTCCTGAGCCTCGTAATGTCGCAACAACTGATGGCCATATTATGCGTTGTGCTATTGCAAGCGTATCAACAACAAGGCCGTGTAAAACAGTTGAGTTTGGCATCAGATCTACCTTAGGCACACGCATTAACGGGCTAACTAATTTTGACACTTCCAAAGGTTATGACGAGTGCGATAACCGCGCGTGCTTGGATTACAAAGGAAATATTTTAAACGAAGGCACGGTTTTATACACTGACATACATTCTTCAAACCTTGTCTCAACAACTACTGAACGGTATAGTTTTTTCTACATTAGCTATCGAGTTGCCGGAACTTCTGGAGCATTTACCCGCCTAAATAACGCATACGGGATTCGGGGCGCAACGTCACAACAAATATTTAATTACATTCAGCTTGATATGCCTAGCGTCAAGCAATGGGAGTTCCAGATTGAACCGCTTACGGGATACGAAGTTCGCAATCATGTAACAAGTAATTTATACGTTTTAGACGCAAGTTACATATTTGGAACTACCCAACTGGTTTCGGAAACAGGTGGCATTAGCGTGCTGTTTACAGGCATACAAATCACAAAAAGTGCAGACACGTTTGCGATCAGCATTGGCCGCAGACCATCCGCTGAGGGGCAATTAAACTACCCACAAACAGATGCAGATTTCAGCAACGGCGATACTTCGTTAATAGACACTTGGGGCAAATTGGCTGAAAGTTTTGTGTATGAAGAAATTACATCTTCTGCCGAGACAGGGCCAGAACATGAAATTGTTTACATTAATGAGATAGTACCAAACTCTACTCAAGCAAATTACGACAACCTCGCATTAGTAGGCGTCAACATAAATTCGTCAGTGGAATGGCAACAATTCAATCAATTTAGTTGTTACGTGACTGGCGGTAAAACCTGCCGTCAACTGCGAAGCAGCTTAGCTGTAGGAGCAACGCATTTGCTTCCAGATATTGTGCTGGATTTAATGACCAACAGCACCTATGGGAGAGGCGATTTAATTACTGACGACATGGTGAATTTCCCTGAGTTTACAGCTGCAGCTAACTGGTGTTACTCCCGCAAATATTTCTTTGACGGTGTAATAGCTGACAAGATTAACATCCGTCAATGGTGCGCTGATGTTGCAGCAACACACCTGTTAATTTTTGGCGAGTCTGACGGCAAGTTTTTCCTGCGTCCAGCTCTGCAGTTCGATGCTGTGGCAATCACGGGCCTGTTTACTGCAGGCAATATCGTCGAAAATAGCTTCAAGCTTCAGTATTTTGATCCTGAAGAACGCGACCCGATCCAGGTGTCGGTTCGTTACCGCGAAGAACGCGCAAGCACAAACCTGGATAATCCAGGAATGTTCCCGACCGTTCGCGAAGTGTTGGTGCGTGAATCATCAGCGAGCGAGACGGTATCTCTAGAAACCATTGATATGTCTGACTATTGCACCAGCCGACAACATGCCATTGATGCAGCAAAATTCGTTATCAGGATGAGGCGCATCCCGACTCATACTGTTTCGTTTACAACGACGCATGAAGGCGTTTTGATGGCAATGGCACCAGGCGATTACATCAAAGTCGGGATGGACGCTACTGAGTACGACGAGTTCAATAACGGAGTCGTAACTCCTGAGGGTGCATTGGTCAGTACAACATCATTAGCTGACGGTTCCTATGCCGTAATTGCTTGGAACGGTGACGCTGATACAGCACCAGCTGACACCACGCTGGTTGTTAGCAACAGCGGCAAGACAGCGACACCTACGGGAGTTGTATTCACAGTTAAGCTTCCCAGCACACAGGTTCGCACCTACCAGATTGAGCGCATAACGCCAACTGAAGAGGGCACGTTTACAATTGACGCAGTGCACATGCCAACCAACAGCTCAGACATCCTTGAGCTAGCCGATGGCTTCGACACCGCTGGTAACTGGAGCATTCAAGACTGATGGCGACAACATTTCCCAGCATTGCACCAACAAGACGCAGATTTGTTGCACCAACATGGCCCACTAAAACGCAAACTTCTCAATCCGGCGTGATCACCCGTAGGCTCTGGGGCAGCAGACCAAGTAGTGCAAAACTTAGCTTGACATTTGGCAACGTCAACGACACCAACACAACAGCAATCCTCAGCGCATACAACAGCGCAAAAGGTTCAGTCGATAGTCTGACTTTGCCGACGCAAATATTTGCTGGGGCAGACTCTACCTTGCAAAGCTGGCTGAATGCCAGTGCAACAGGTGCGGGCCTGCTTTGGTGCTTTGCCGAAGGCACCTCGCCACAAGTTGAAAGCGTCGCCCCTGGTCGTTCCAATGTGACCGTTGAATTGACGGCAGAGCTTAGAATGAGCTAACAGGAGTACAAAATGGCAGTCACCAGCACAACAGGCAACTTTGCGATCACTGGGCTCGACTCAACGGTTGTGGTTCGTGACGCAAGCATTGATATTTCACGCGACACACTGGAGACCACAAGCTTAGGTGAATCAAGCAGGGTGTACGCAACGGGGTTGCGTGGTGCATCAGGTAGTGCAACTTTGCTCTACGAAAACAGTCTGCTTGATGATGTTTACGCCAAAATCAATACTGATTCGCAAGGTAGCATCACCGCAACGTTGACGCTGACCACAGGCAAGACGATTTCAGGCAGTGTGTTGATTACCAATGTTGGTTCAACCGTGACTGTCGGTGACGTTACAAGCACAGATGTTGCATTTACGTTTACTGGTGACTTGACTATCTCCTCGACGTAATGGCAGTTTTAGGAACGTTTGGGCGTATTGCAATTAAACGCTCTGCCCCTCAACCTGAGGTAATGGACTTTAGCGCAATAAATAAAACGCAAAAAATGTACACACTGACTCAAGCAGGGTATAGAAACGGCGATCTTGTAGAGATTGCATCAACAACTAACTGGCCAAACGCATCACCATCAGATGTTGGGTTGGTTCCTGCTTATGTTGCGGACATCCCCTATGAATGGCGCAACAACTTGGAAATGGTTGATTACACCGAGCCATACCCAGCGGCGCTGGGGAGCACTCCATATAAAAATCAACTTTATATCAGCGTTGATCAGCTTAACCGCGTTGCGTTTTATCGAAGCAGAAGTTCAGCTCTACAAAACGTTAGGGCAGATCGCGAAAGTCTTGACGCTATTAGTGCATCAGACACGCTTGAATTTCGCCTTGTGAATGACTGGCGCATTGAATGCGGCATGACAAAGTGGGCGCTAAATATTGATTCAGCTGAAATTGATACAACGGGACTAGGAGACAAGTTCTTTAACGGAGTAAAATCTATTATCAAAGGGGGTGGTACGTTCGATTTCTTAGTCGAACGCGAAACAATTGATCCAAAAAATAGCACTATCATCAGCCTTCCTAATTATCAAAACGCTGTTCTTTGGACTGGACCGAACGATGGGACGACGCTGATCAACGGCAGTATTACCGAAGGCTCTAATTCAGGCGGCAATTATGACAATGCTTCCGTTTCGGGCGTCGAGCCTGCCCCGACGATTTACAAAAAAGCCGCACGATCAGGAACCAGTAACTTGATGAGGTTGCTTCTTGAAACTCAGAAACAAGCAGAAGCTGACGCGGAATTTTGGTTAATCTCTGAAGAAACTGCCAGGGAGCAGCATTCAAACATCGTAAAAGAACCTGGGGATTTGTACTATCGCGCCAAAATCATAATTACATCGAATGCGATTAGCGCGGCTGCAACTGACGTTATCACTGGATCAGCCTCGTTCGTCACGGTGCGGGATGTTGAGCTTCTTGAAGGGATTTGATAAGTAGAATGAAGGCATCTCACAGGCAGGACCAGGGCCTAGAATGACCGAAATCATCCATAACTATTCGATCACACCTGGCGACATCCCGTCAGCATCCGAAGTCGATCTTGGCTCAATCGCGATCCAAGCAGCTGACGGTCATATCTACCTGAAAAAGATTGATGGCACGGTCAACCGTGTCACCATGCTGCCGGGTGGGGATACGCAGCAGGTGCTGTATAAGACCGGCGCGGGTAACTACGCACTGGGCTGGGGCACGATCACCAGCACGCTGATGGGTGGAGCGCTGTGGAACGAGGTGGTCGCCGAAGTGCAGCGTGTTTTTGAGCTAGTCGAAGGCACCGCATCTGTTCTGCTGACAGCACCGGCAACGCTTACCGCTGGCAGCACCGGCCCGATCACCGTTAGCGTTGCTGATAGTAGCTATCTGACAGACGGCACCAGCATCACAGGCGTGCTCGGTACGGTGTATGGAACGCTAAGTCGCAGCGGTAGCACTTATTCATTTGTTTCAAATCAAAGCTATACAAGTGACGTTACTTTTGCGCTTGGGACGCGATTTGCGGCTGCATTCCTGAATGATACGTTTAATCCGCTGCGGATTGGTAGTGCCGAGGTTGAAGATGATAGCAGCTACGCAGACGGTTCAGGATACAGCCATGCTGTCGTTGATTCTTCTGGTCGTATTGGGTATGGGGTTAAAAATGACGGCGCTTTTGATGTTCCAGGCGGCAACATTAACTTAGACGACGAAAAAGTTCAAGGTGATGACAGCTATACAGATGGATCTGGGTATGCACGAGTCGAAGTTGATGCAGCCGGGCGCATCGCGTGGGGCGTGAAGGCGGACGGCTCGATCGTCATCAACAAGCTGATCGCCTCTAGCGGCACCATCGACCTGGACAGCGTCAACACGCAACTGCTGAACATCCTGGAAGGTGGCGCACAGTCTGGCGATTTTGTCTTCCAAGAGTTTTACAGCCACGTAGTGCTCGACAGCGCCGATCGCATTGCCTACGGCGTGCGGCCTGATGGCACTGTCCAGTTCAGTAAGCAAATTGAAGGTGAAGCAACACGAGCAGCGCAGCTGACGGCTCTGGGCGATAACGAGATCAAAGAAGTCTTTGATTATGACTTTTACGTTCAAATCGAGGTTGACAAAAACGACAGGATAACGCGAGGCGTATATCCAGACGGTGCGCAGTATTTCCCAAAAGCCAAAGCAGGTGAATTAGAGATTACAAAAGCAGAAATCAATACCGCGAGCACTACAGAACTAAGGGTTGGAGGAGGCACGGTATCTCCGTTTGATAGAACAAAAACAATTCAACCACTATCCAGCCCTCCAATCGCCAAAGCTGTCAACCATCTTATTGTCTATGGACAGTCAAATGCTCTTGGATATACGGGCGGTCAAGTAATTAGCGCTACGCAGCCTTACAGTAATATCACCTTTAACGGGGGCGCACGCGCATACGACGGCACAAGCTTCGACTATTCCTCCTTTAAGCCTCTTGTCGAAAGCGGAGAGGTTTACAACACAAGCGGAACTACGACGCTGGGCGAAACGCCTTGCTCAGGCGCTGCAAATTACGCATCAACTCTCTCTATAGTTGAGAACGGTCTTGACCCGGCAAATCACGTAATTCTGGCGTCTGCTGTAGGAAAAGGCGGCGCAAGTATTGATAACTTCGCACAAGGGAAAACGACTTACAACCTGCTTCTCGATCATGTTAATGGCGCGGAAGCATTGGACTCCAACTATGCGGTCCACGCTATTGCATGGATACAAGGTGAAGCGAATAGCGGAACAATCGACTACGGATCACAATTAACCCAGATCCGTAGCGACCTTGAAACAGACATCCAAGCGATTACTGGACAGACTTCACCGGTCTACATGATCACCTATCAAACGGTTTCTGGAGCCTCTACGGCAACTGCATATGCAACACTGCAACAGCTCGATGCCGTCAGAAGCAGTGAACTGATTTGCCTCTCTACGCCGGTTTATCACATCCCTCACTTACCTGATCAGATTCATTTCAGCGCACTAGGTAGAAAGCTCTTGGGGGCCTACACTGGTAGAGCCTATAAGCAAATTGTATTCGACAGGCGAAAGCCTGATTTCATAAACCCATTGTCGGCGTATCTTAGGAACGGGAAAATCATAGCTCGCTTTGACGTGCCATCGCTGCCGCTGGTTCTTGATTCCGTCAACATTCGCCCAGCCCAAGATCAGGGCTTCAGGATTGTAGATGACGCAGGAACTGTTGGGATTTCCTCCATCGCCATCAACGAAGACTCAATCGGAAATGAACTAGTCTTCACGTTATCTCGTTCGGTGAGCGGTGCCGTTACCCTTAGATACGCCTTGGACTACCTAGCCTCCGGCGTCATAATCAACAATGGTGCCACCGGCAATCTAAGAGACAGCACCCCGGACGCGGTCACGATTGACGGCGAGTTGTATCAACTATATCACGTATGCCCGCACTTTAAGATGACAGTGCTGGAGGCAAAAGAATAACAGCCCCCGGCCTGGCCACCAGCTCCATCCCCTTCATCAGGTTCCGCCATGACCCTCATCACTAGGCTCAGCCAAGCATTTACGGACACCAGCCTGCCGATTTTGCAGAAAGATCCCGTTATCCCAAACGCAGGCGGTGTATTACTCTATGACTTTAAGAATGTAGCCACTTATTCAGGCGCAGCAGGAGCTATTGGTTCCTACGATTCGATGGTAAACAATAACTGGCCAACTTTTACTGGAGACGCCAGCAAGCAATACGACCCAGCGACAGGCCGCGTATCCACTACAAGCATCAGCGAAATGCCGATTCAAGATGCGAGCAATCGCGTCTTTGCTGACACAACCGCATCGTACTGCATTTCAATTTGGGTTTATATTCCAGCCACTATGGCCGATGCTCAAGGTGTATTGCGACTAGGAGCGGGCACCGGTGGGAATAACCCGAATTTTTCGCTGCTTGTAAATACTGGCACTACTCCTAGCAGGGTCAAGTTTTTTAGACCAGCATCAACTGATTCTACAACTTTCCAGAATTCTTATGTCGAGACCGTGACCACAGATAGTGTTGTACGGCTCGGATACACATGGCAGAAAAACAGCGGAAACTGGCAACACAAAGGAAGCATAAACAATGGCGCGCCAAGCGCTTGGGTAAACTCTACTTTTGGCACTGGATCAGACGGCGTGCAGGATCAATCTGCGTGGTCAGGTGGTTTGTTTGGCAATGGTGGTGCCGCTTGGTCTAGTGACAGCCCAAGCATTTATCGCCTGTACGTCGAAAACCTCTCCGTCTCCGGTCGCACCCCTGAACAGGTCTGGGATGCCGACTGGGCACGCGGCAACGGTCGTTTCAGCTAGCCAATGGATTCCCGCACGCTGGAAAATTGGAAGGCCATAGAACAAGCCCTCCGAGAGGCCGGTAAGACCGATTGCATGTTTTACCGGCGTGCGGTAGCCATTTTGTCTGGAAGACCAGACCCGCTAAAATGACAAGACCAGGGGCACCTTAAGCAGTGATCGACATTATTGCGCCCCTCGCCGCAGCATCCCTAGCGGTTGTGGGAGATCGAGCATTAAGCCGTCAAAATCGAGAGCAAAACAACAATCAACGCTCTCGTGACGAGCTGAAAGAAACGATGATTGCGCTCGCAAAACTCACTGGTGCTGTCGAGCAGATCGGGACTGCGCTGCAGGAGCTTCATCTAGACATGAAAACTGATCGTGCCACGATTTACAAATTGCTGAACGAACAGGGGAACCGAATTACGGCCCTAGAAGCCGGGAAGGATTAGAATTTATTTCAGCTGATGACGTGACCGATGGGCATTGAAGAAATCTTGGCATCCCCAATCACGTGGATCATCGTTGCGGCTGCATCTGAGGTGATCGCGCTATCCCCGATGAGAGACAACAGCGTAATTCAGGTTATTTTTCATGCGCTGCGAGCGTTGAAAGCAAAAAAGGGCTGATCCCTTCTGACGGGCGGTGGTTGCTGAGATTCTCGACAAGATCGCCGCTTGAAGGATTGAAGCGCGAGATTCAACGTCGCAAGTTTGAGGCAACATTACAGCCTCGAATCGATGCTGAGGTTAAGCGATGGCATGAATCACAGCCGCCAGTCATGCCACCCGCCAAAATCGACGACCTGCATATCAAATCGCCCTGGAATGATGAACAGTAAACCGATCACATTTGATCAACTTTTCAGATATTACAGAGGCTTGCCCCATCAAATGGCGGCAATTCAGCTTTTGGAAGCTGATATTAAAGAGAACGGGTACGACGTTGCAATGCGGCGAGACAGGCCGTGGTTCGCGGTTTGGAGCCAGTCCGGCAAACAACGCAACTATCAAGCTGGAATTGAGCTTATAAAGCACTTTGAATCGTTTCACCATGACGCATACATATGTCCTGCCGGGG
>VMHT01167233.1_pt1 | contig 14229 bp, 15 predicted proteins | sample 4693611 | NCBI WGS metagenome assembly VMHT01 (sample SAMN12280063, study PRJNA550983) | marine metagenome | isolation source: seawater sampled from same location over 5 years 0.02-0.2 micron viral filtrate | place: USA: collected off the coast of southern California halfway between the port... ... | reverse complement strand
TAGCCGAAAGCTTCTTCCAGTTGCTGAAGCGGGAGCGAATTAAGAAAAAGGTCTACTCAACCCGAGATGATGCAAGAAGCGACATCTTCGATTACATCGAGATGTTTTATAACAGTAAACGAACACATGGTTCCAATAATCTACTGTCACCAGTAGAGTATGAAAATCGTTACGAAGAACGACTGGGAAGTGTCTAGGTTAGTAGTGGCGATTCACTTGGCACTGCCCCTTCGGGCGTCTGACGGCGATACAAATTGTTCCTGACAATTTATAAACCCGCTGACGGCTTCAACTCCGCCCAAATTCAAGGCATAAAAAAACCCCATGCCTTTCGGCACAGGGTTGTTTATGTGGTGGAGCTGGCGGGATGTGACACCTAGTTGATTGGATGAAAAGTAAGCTGTAACTATAAGCGATATAAGGTATTGGTCAACTTGTGACAGGTCGATTGTGACACTTAATGTGGTACCTGTTCTACTACTAATGTAGTATCATCCCTGAAAGCTACTTTAATGTTGTAGCTCAAGGATAAAACTACAAAACAGGAATCGTTATGAACATGAAGTTTTCGATTTTAGGTGCCTCTCTTTTAATCGGTTTATCAGCCACCTCCCTTGCCGCAGATAAATCACCTCAATCTGCAATGGAGTACCTGAAAACAACTCCGGCGACAAAGTATGAAATAGGGAAGCTGTCCATGGAGATGACATCAGCGGTTTTCTCTCAGCAGCTAACAGGACGCGAGATAAAAGGTACGAACTTCGAAGTAAAGAATTTCTCCGTTAAAGAGGAGAACGGTAACTTATTGCAAGTAATTCATCTTGAAGGTAGAGCCCGTGATATGAGTGAGGGGCAATGTACCGAGCTTGTAAATTTCTTCAAGAATGATGAACTGTTTGAAGAACTACCAGAGTTTCTATGGTCGGGCTTGACTGGTAATCAATATGATGAATTACGCTCTTCGGTGAAAGTGGCAGTACAGCTTATCTCTAAAGAAAATGAGTCTTTTACATTAGAGTGCAGTTAACGAGCAGTTTACCTTTAAGGTTCATTTCTTTCTGAGAGATAACAGCTACAACTCGCGATCAATTATCTCTCAGTAATCATCTTATCTACTTAGCAGTTTCGAGTCGCCATCCGTATTTGTTAACTAAGCAACTCTCCATTTGATCCGCAATGATTAGCGGATTGCCAGCGGCTCCAAAATTGGCCGCTGTTTGTGTTGCCTCAGCTTGACAGTTGTACTTGTCGCGATTGAAATCTTGCTCTCCTTTATAGCTATGAACAAATGTCTTTGCGGCGCACCCAGTTAAGAATAGGGCAATGAGGCTTGTGGATAAGATTCGGTAGTTGATTTTCATAAAAAGTCCTTTTTAGTCCACGCACTACAAAAGGTTATTTAAAGCTATTCCCAAGCCGAAACGTGTTTGCTTATGATTGTAATCGATTAAACTCTCGCCATAGCCTGTGAAAAGGCTGGCGTACCCATAGAATTTGCCCCACAAAGGAAATGAAAAATTAACTTCAGCAGAGCCTCGCCCCGTTTCAATCGCATGGTTTAATCTGAAGCTATACTCAAATTGACCATCATTATACCCGGCAGAAACTTCATAATTTCCAATATAATCTTCTATATTCGGGTTATCGTCGCCTCGTGACGCCATTGGCTCTTCCTTTGCATCTTCTTGCAATCGAATCCACGGTTTAAGCGAAAATACCCAGCTCCCTTTTTCAACCACGAACTGTGTATACAGGCGATTCCAGATACGAGACAGTAACTGGCTCCGACCGTTTGACAAATGCTCTGCGCCAAAAACAACCCCGGTATTAGCATTAAAAGGCTCCCAGTCGGTTTTAATGACATACATTATTTCCGGCATATAGTTCGTCTCCCGAAACGGCTTGGATATGCCGTCAGAGTAGATCTGCCACCATGACTGAATGGTAAAACCAAAATATAGTTTGTCTTCTTCAAATAGCAGACTAGATTTGCTTAAGGGGACTTTTAAACTCAATTGAAACTTAGCTTCATAATCTTCCAGATTCCTCTCATAACCTTCAATTTGAGCGTATTGCTCATGGTTGATGTCATTTGTAGTAAGCATGGGTTGAATATAATTTCTGCGATGGGGAGTAATAACATAAGGTTCAAACTCCGTCTGTTGCTCTTCCCTCAAACGCTGAGTTAATACGCCGTTCTCTCTTTTAGGAACAGCCACACTTGATAAGTTCTGTCTTTTGTCGTTTTCAACATGTTTACGACACTCTTTTTTTATAGCTTCAACAGTATCGATAGAACCGGAGCCCTTCACTCGATCTAAAATGCAGAGTTCATATTCACTAAGTTGCTCACCATGACAAATAGGTATCGCGAACAACGTTAGGTTAAGAATTGAAAATACTGAAAACCGGTTAATCATCACTCTAATATCTCTTGAAAAGTTTATTTATTTTGTTCAGTCTTGACTGAACTAATTAAACAGCTTAGCCTTAAATCATCCAAATTAACAAGCTTTTACTATGAATAAGCTTACCGAAGCAGAATTACAGTTTATTACTGATATGGGCATGCACACTCAGGGCTATGGTCTTTCTCGCATTGCCGGGCAAATAATTGCGGCTCTTATCATATCTGATGCCCCACTAAATACAGCCGATCTCATGAGCTTACTTGAAATAAGTAAAGGAAGTGTCAGCACCAATATTCGCTTTTTGGAAATGCTCCAGCTGGTCGAACGCAGAGCGCTGCCTGGTAAGCGCCAAAACTATTTTGTAATGCGTACCAACCCTTATGATTCGCTGCTGGAATTAAAGATAAAACAGCATGAAGAAGCGAAAAAGATAATAACGGAAGCCAAAGCAAGTATTAAGAATTCTAAAGCTCAGGAGAAAATTACTGAGCTGGAAAGGTTTAATACACTCTACGATGAAAGCGTGAAAAAGTTGCTGTTGGAGTTGAAATCCGAACGCTAAGCCATGCTCAATAGTCAGAAAAATTGACGTTTGACGAAAACATTTAAATAATTTAGGTGCAACATCAATGACCTCATCATCATGTGGCTCACTGCACAAGCAGCAAGGCCGAATCAGTAGCTCTAGAGCCGTATTTATTGCCATCGTAACCTTGGTTTTCTTGTGGATAGCCAGTGGTTTCATCTTCAGAGGCGATACCGAAAAGACAAACGCAACTAAGAGCAATTTACCGTCAGTTGCAGTAAGAAATAGTCAAGCCCAGCTTGTGGCTCGCGAGTTGACACTAAACGGCGAAATTAGACCAAATCAGCAACTTAATATTCGAGCACGTACTGACGGCATGCTCGAAATGATTGCCGACAGCGGTGCTGAGGTTAGCCAAGGTGATGTCATTGCAAAACTTTCTATTGATGATCGCGAAGTTCAACGCACTCAGGCAGAAGCTCAAGTAAAAAAAGCACAAAGCGACTTCAATGCGACGAAAAAGCTCATCGAACAAAATTTGTCGTCCCAGTCTCAACTCCAGGCGTTGGAAGCACAACTAGAAGCAGCACGAGCACAGCTTCGCCGTATTACCTTCGATATTGAAAATACTGAATTGACAGCACCGGTCAGCGGCGTTATCAATCAACGCTTTATTGAGCAAGGTGCTTATGTGTCAGCCGGCAACCAAGTACTAGAGCTTATCGATAACGATCCGTTAATCGCCATTATTAACGTACAACAAAGTCAAATTCACAGGCTCAAACTCAACATGCCCGCGACGGTCAAACTTATCGGTGGTACTGATCGTCAGGGACAGGTCAGCTTTATCGCTCCTATTGCCGATCCGCAGACCCGGACATTTCGCGTTGAAATAACTATTCCTAACCAAAACGATCCTATCCCCTCCGGTATGAGTGCCGAAGTGACGATAGAAACGAGCAAAGTTAAAGCACACAGAATTTCTGCGGCCCAAATCAAAATAGATGCATCTGGGCGCATGGGTGTTTTAACCATTAATGACAATAACGAAACACGTTTTTCTCCAGTTACTGTGGAGCGGGCAGACGTTAATGCCTTAAGGGTCAGCGGGCTGGATGACCAGACGCGGTTAGTCATCATTAGCCATAGTTCGTTGACCGCTGGTCAAAAAGTTACCCCCAAACCCGTACCTGCTGATTATGACAAGGGCGAGGAGTTATAATGAAAGCCTTTATTGCCGCCGCTTTCTCACGCAATCGCGCAGCGATTCTGTTACTCGCTGTATTGTTGATAATGGGCAGCATTGCCTACGCCACAATTCCTAAAGAAGCTGCACCCGAAATTGACATTCCGGTATTCACCGTCACCGTAAGCTACCCTGGCATTTCAACGGAAGACAGCGCACGTTTATTAGTCGAGCCGCTTGAGCGAAAATTACAAAGCATCGACGGTTTAGATACTTTAACCGCTCAAGCCGGTGAAGGCTTTGCCATGTTACAACTGGAGTTTGCCGCAGGCTTCGACAATGAAAAAGCACTACGTGATGTAAAGGACGAAACTGAAAAAGCAGAACAAGATTTACCGTCCGATGCTGAGAAGCCCACGGTGCAAGAGGTTGATCTGTCTTTATTCCCCATTTTAACGGTTGCGCTCTCAGGCAATATTCCCGAACGGGACTTAATCCAACTGGCACGTAATTTAGAAGATAAACTTGAAACACTTAATGGCGTACTCGAAATCGATATGTCCGGTGATCGTGAAGATCTGTTAGAGATCATCATCAAACCTTTAGCCATGCAGTCTTACAACATTTCTTTAACGGAAGTGTCGAGAGCTATTAGTAATAACAACCTTTTAGTTACCGCGGGCGCGATGGATACCGGGGCAGGACGCATCAGCGTCGCCATCCCCGGCACCATTGAAAACATTGTCGATGTACTCGAGATGCCTATAAAAACTACGCCCAATAATGTGGTACGGGTCAGCGATGTCGCCGAAGTCAGGCGAACTTTTAAAGATCCCGTCAGTTACGCCCGCATTGATGGTCAACCGTCGATAGCACTCGATATTAAAAAACTGAGTAGCGCTAATGTCATTGACGTTGTCGATCGTGTAACCCAAATGGTCGAGCAGCAGCGCACTGAATGGCCTACAACCGTTAATGTCGCTTATATGCAAAACCAGGCAGACGATGTTAAGCAATTTCTGGGCGACCTTGAAAACAATGTCATACTCGCCATTATTCTGGTCATACTAACGGTCGTGGTGGCTTTGGGTGTAAAAGCTTCCCTGCTCGTTGCTCTTGCTATTCCAGGCTCATTTCTTGGTGGCATTTTAACGCTGCAATTGCTGGGTATTACACTGAACATCGTGGTCCTGTTCGCACTCATTTTAGTTATTGGTATGTTAGTGGATGGTGCCATTGTCGTGGTCGACCTTGCAGAGCGCTATCGTCGACAAGGACAAGACCGATTACAAGCTTATCTGGCAGCTTCCCAACGCATGGCGTGGCCTATTATTGCGTCGACAATGACCACCCTCGCCGTATTTATACCACTGCTCTTTTGGCCAGGTATGGCCGGGCAATTTATGTTTTATCTGCCCGCCACTGTTATCATAACACTGCTCATGTCTTTGCTTATGGCACTGGTTTTCGTTCCGATAATTGGCTCCTCAGTAAAAAGCAAAGTATCAGTGACCTCACAATCAGCAAATGCAGCAGACAAGGGTTCAAAACTCCAGTCTTTGGTTAGCTATATGGTGGATAAGCCGTTACTTGCTTTGCTGGTCAGCCTGTTTGTCTTATTACTTTCATTTTTCCTCTACAGCAAGCTCGGGCAAGGCATAAACTTTTTCCCTGACATCGAAGCCGACCGGATACAAATACAAGTTCAAGCCGATGGTAATTTATCAGTAAGTGAAGCCGACAATCTGGTTAAGCTCGTCGATAAGACCGTTGAACCAGTCGCAGGCATTGAACGCATTTATTCTCGTACCATCGGATCAGTTGAGGAAAGGCTGAAAGCGAACCTGGATTCTGAAATTATTGGTACACTACAAATCGATTTGCTGGATTGGCAGGAGCGTGATTCTGCCACAAAAATTATACAAAACATCCGTACTAAAACAGACAACTTACCCGGGATAGCGCTAAAGATTGAAAAACAACAAAGCGGTCCGTCCTCTGCTCGTCCCGTCTCTATAGAAGTGTCAGCGAAAGATCGGAGCTTATTGCCTGAAGCCGTAGACAACTTGCTCAAAATGATGAAAGAATCAGATGAATTTATCGATACATCCAGTGACATGGCGACCCCTAAGCCACAGATAAAAATTGATGTGGACCGCGAAAAAGCTGCCGAGTATGGCGTCGATGTCGCGACCTTAGGTACCTTAGCGCGTCTATTGACCGACGGTGTCTTAGTTGGTACTTACCTTCCTGAATCGGCGCCAGAGCAGGTTGATATTCGTATACGCTATCCCTGGGAAGAGCGCTCAATGGCCGACCTAGCCAATTTGCGCATCCCCGCGAGCCGGGGTCTGATGCCGATAGAGAACTTTGTCCAGTTATCGCCGAGTTTAAGTCCAACAATTATAACTCGTGTGAATTCACGCAACGTACAAACAATTGAATCAGGTCTTGTTCCTGGAGTGACTGTTGGCGAAGCAACGGAAACGTTGCGACAGAAGATCAAGCAGAGTGATTTTGCCAAAGGTGTGGAATTTGATTTTACCGGAGAGCTTGACGACCAAAATGAAGCCATGAGCTTTTTACTATTGGCATTTGCCTTAGCCATTTTCTTAATGCTCTTCGTTTTACTATTACAGTTGAATAGCTTTTTTCAGGGGGCTTTAGTGCTATCCGCCATTGTCTTTTCTCTAGCTGGCGTACTGCTTGCGCTGCTGGTTCGACAAGAGCCTTTTTCCGTGGTCATGAGTGGTATTGGCATTATGGCACTCGCGGGTATTGTGGTGAATAATAACATCGTTCTAATCGACGCATATAACGAGTACCGCTCAGATGGATTATCACCGATGGACGCAGCAGTGAAAGCAGCAATGCAACGTTTAAACCCTGTGCTTCTCACAGCAACGACAACGATAGTTGGATTGTTACCCATGGTCTTGGGTTTAACTGTCGACTTTTTTGAGCGTGATATTTTTATGGGAGCACCTTCGGGACAATACTGGATCCAGTTATCTACCGCACTGGTTGGCGGACTGCTAGTTGCGACGTTTATTACGCTTCTATTAACTCCGGCAATGCTTGCCTGGGACGGCCAAAGAAGGGAGAAAGCCAATTAAACTTGGCTTCACTATGCGCTTACACCATATCGTGTTAACGGTCATTATTTGTTCTAGCTGTATCGCCTGCAGCAGTCTGCCCGACTTAGAACAGCGAACGCCAAGCTACTCTGTGCCAGTTTCAAAAACTCAAAGCACTCGGCTTGGTCAGTTCTTATCTCCGGTACTTCGAAACTCCCCCCAAAGTACCGGTATAATACCTTTAGCCGAAGCAGAGCCGTCCTTAGATGCCAGGCTGATATTAATCAACAATGCACAAGTTGCACTGGACATTCAATATTATATCTGGCGTGACGATAAGTCTGGGCAACGTTTAACTAAAGCCATTTTCCGAGCTGCTAATCGTGGTGTAAAGGTTAGGTTGTTATTGGACGATCTTCACTCCCGGGATATCGATGAGCCCTTACAAAGACTAAATGGTCATCCTAGTATAGAAGTGCGATTATTTAACCCCTTTCTCCCCAGAAGCTCTCGAGTACTGGGGTTTATAACCGACTTCCCACGAGCAAACAGACGCATGCACAACAAGTCTCTTACCGTGGACAATCAAGCTACGATAGTCGGGGGAAGAAACATCGGTGATGACTATTTTTACCGCTCTGATGGTATTCTTTTTGCTGATCTGGATGTTCTTGCGATAGGAGATGTAGTTGCGAAAGTATCCAGCGATTTTGACGCTTTTTGGAACAGTAACTCAGCTTACCCCTATGAACTTATTTCTCAATCAACGACGCCATCAGACTCCTCTTTATTTATTCATCAAACTAATATTGATCAACCATCCGATCTCAGTGAGTTATTGGATAACGATTCAATTATTTGGGCTGAAACTCAAATAGTGAGTGATAGCCCGCTTAAAGCCTTAGGTAAAGCGGAGCCGGATCAACTCATTGTTCACGCACTCCGAAAGATAATTGGTCAACCTAAAAAGCAATTATTACTGGTTTCTCCCTATTTCGTACCAACCCTGTCGGGAGTAAAAGCGCTAGAGAGCATTGCGGAAAACGGGGTGAGTATTAGTGTGTTAACAAATTCCTTTGCCGCTACCGATGTTGCCGTTGTGCACTCGAGATACGCAAAGTGGAGGAAACGTCTCTTAGAAGCTGATATACGCTTATTTGAGATGCGCCCAGGTACTGTTGGCACCGATACCACTATCTATGAATCTGTCGAAACAAGTTTCTCCAGTTCAGCAAGCAGCCTTCATGCAAAAACGTTTGCCGTTGACGGACAACGTGTTTTTGTTGGCTCATTTAACTTTGACCCTCGCTCAGCAAGACTCAATACTGAGCTTGGCTTTGTTATTGAGAGCCCCGAAATAGCATCAACGATGGCAGATGTCTTTATCGAAGAAGTCCCTTACAGCGCCTATGAAGTGCTCTTAGCTCCATCCGGTTCGCTATACTGGGTTGAGCAAAACGGCAGCCATCATCGCCGATACGATACAGAGCCAGGAACAACCTGGTTTCAAAGGTTTTCGGCCGGTTTTTTTTCGTTGTTACCCATTGATTGGTTGCTTTGAAAAATGAGTTGGCTTACTCGGTGAAGCGCCATTTTTTCTTAATCACTTTATGTACGAACCATGGTCATATTAGTCGGTTTTTTTGTTGGAATGCTATAGGTCATAAAAATGCTAAATAGAATACTAAAGTATCTAGGTATAGCGTGGATAGTTATTATTTTTGTTTTTGTTCCCATTGCTTATACCGCATTACTATTCGCCTCTGATGCAGAAATAAATATGTCGGTCACTATTTTTTTTATCTCTACAGTATTCATCACTTCACTTTGGAATATCTTCAAAAAGTATCGCGAGTACAAGGTTGGGCTCCAACTTAGCAAGATGTTTTTAGCCATCTATGTAACTATTTTTGCGTTTGCCACTCTTTATCAAAGAGCTGGGATTTTATACGGTCAGGAAATCTCTTTTAGTCCTGTTGACGCCCTGTACTTTTCAGTAGTGACATGGACCACTTTAGGTTATGGAGACTTTCAACCCACTGAAAGCTTGCGCTTATTGGCCGCTTTCCAGGCGTTATTAGGAACTTTCTTTATACCAATGCTTATAGCGGCAGTGCTATTCTCATTACAACTAAAGTCTCAAAAGCACAGTTTGCAAAAAAACACTAACGGTTCAAAACCATAGAGCGAATAGTTTAAATGAAGCTTCTTTTTTATAAAATTAGACTTCTCGTAATCCTATCAGCTTCTGTTACCAGCTTAGGCTGCAGCACAATAGGGCAAATTAAAAATGAGCCTATTTCTGGGAAAAATGATACTGAATTAACTTCTGGTACATTATTCTCAGCGGCCCGAGCTGGAAACCCCAAGGGAATAACTCTTATTTTGGCTTTTTCCGGAGGTGGAACACGGGCTTCTGCTCTGTCTTATGGCGTATTAGAAGAACTAAGAGATACTAATGTCACTATAGGTGGCAAATCGACAAGACTTTTAGATGAAGTTGATTTTATTTCATCTGTTTCGGGCGGCAGCATAACGGCGGCTTACTATGGTTTGTTTCGAGAGAAAATTTTTTATGATTTCAAAGATAAGCTTCTAACACGGGATTTAAAGGAGCAAATAATCTCAACAGTTTTAAACCCCCTTCGTTGGTTTTCAAATGTAGGAATAACTGATCATACTGTCGGAATATATGCTGATGCAGGATTTGGAGAATATACATTTGGCGACATGCTCGAAAAAGGTCCGCCCTATATAGCCATCAATGCCACAGACTTATCTCAAGGTGCTAGATTTTCCTTTCTACAGGACTACTTCAATTTAATATGCTCAGATCTATCTACCTTCCCCGTAGCCAGAGCAGTAGCAGCTTCAGCAGCTATGCCTTTACTATTCGACCCCATCGTACTGAAGAATTACGATACATGTGACATTACGGATTCCATCAACTTTTTATCCAGTAAAACTTCCATTGGGAAACACAGTATTCGGAATACTGCCTCTGCAGCACTTTCTTATTTCAATAAAAAAGAACGTCCTTTTGTTCACCTCGTAGACGGAGGTGTATCGGACAATTTGGGTCTCAGGATTATAACTGACCCTGTTGAGCTAACAGGAGGTATAGTAAATTACTTTAGCATGATCCATGGAGAGGATAGTTATTCAATCCCACGACATTTTGCCATCATAGCCGTAAACGCATCAGTAAAAGTCGACTCAAGCATGGATAAGAGTTCGACCCCTCCATCAATGCGTCAAACGTTAAACGCGGTTACTGATGCGCAACTTCAATTGTACAATAATGAAACAACCGATTTAATAAAGCTTAAATTAGAGCAGTGGGTCGATGAAACAAAAACACAAGGAATACCTGTCGAAGCGCACCTAATATCTATCGAATTGAAATCGGTATCATCAGACCGTCTAAGAAATCGCCTCAATTTAGTCCCGACAACTCTCGGCTTACCAGAAGAGGAAGTTGAGTTGCTTATTGGTACAGGCCGAAAGCTACTAAGGGAAAACCCTCAATTTCAAAAATTACTAAAAAGTATCAGCTCTCATAAGACACAATAAAAACAACTAAATATCGAGACAAAAAATAAGCCCAGGGGTTGGTATTCCCTGGACTTACCCATTACAAGCCAATATCAAACATTAGCTGGCGCTTGTAGTGGCCGCCCAACGGGAGAACCGTCTCGTCAGCTAATTCTACTTCCTGGTATCGGCCTAGCTCCGACAGAAGCTTCCTCAATTGGTCGCGCTTTACGATGTGACTGCGATGGATGCGAATGAATCTATCTTCCAGTAATTCTTCCATATCAGATAGCGTTGCTCGATGCAGCACCCGTTCATTGCCAAAGTAGATCTTCACGTAGTTACCAAACGCTTCCACACGTTCTATGGAGGCTACCGCAACAAAACGAACCTCACCAGGACGCGTTTTAACGGCAATAATGTTTCGTCTCATGCACCCCATACCTAGTCCCTCTCCATAACCAGGTCGGCATCGATGCTATTACCACCAGCAAGTCGAATCGACGTTCGTCCTTTTATTGAGTAGTCATTGTAAATAGCAAACAGCAACGTTGTGCTGAGCCCTATCGCTACGATGGCAGTGATCAGTGAGCCAGTAGATAAGGTCCCGATAATACCTGAGCCCCACCCCAACGGATTCCAGAAGTTGGTAGCAAAGACTCCAGCTGAGCCAACAGCTAGCGCAAAAGCACCAGACGATGCTGACTTCAATGTTTTCACGTCATCAGCCAACGACGCGCTTTTTACGGCTATCGTTTTGTCTTGCCTTTCGATAGCTCGCTCGAGCTCTGACTTGGTGTATACGACCGTTACATTCGACATACATGTTCTCCTAATTGACAGTTAATTAACTGCAGCCGTAACTGCCATTAGGTGATATAGGTTTTAATTTCGCTTGGTTGTTACTCTAGGTATACGAAACAAAAAATAGGGGCACTCAGCCCCTATAGCTCTAATTCAGCAAAGTCACGGTCAACATCTTCCTGAGTAATGCCAATATAACGCAGCGTCACAGCCTCAGAGCTATGACGTAGCATCTTCATTACCCTGGCGATGTCGTTGGTGTTCTTGTAAAGATGATAACCTCGCGTCTTCCGCATTGAGTGAGTACCCAGTTTAATGCCAACCTCCTCCCCTATCGCCGCGAACGCCCGCGAAACGTAACGGCGGCTAATCGGGGCCTCCTCCAAACCTTTAGACCATTGGTTCCGGTAGGACTGAAACAGGTAGATATGCTCGGGATGCTCTTCTTTAATGCGAGCAATAATAGACCGTGCTTTGTCGTTCAATTTAATAGTTGCTTGTTTCGACGTCTTCCCCTCAACCAGGGTCAGACGCTCGTCGTTTATGTTTTCAAACTTGATGGATAGCAGATCCGAGATCCGTAACGCCAGGTTTAAGCCAACATCCCAAACATCAGCAATTTGCTGACCATAAGTTCGTTTGAGAAGGTAGCTAATCAGCTTCACGGTATCCAGATCTTTAACCGCTTGTACTTCGGCCATGATCGAGTTCCTTTTTTGCTGTAAAACGTGATTTTGAGTGCTTAAGAGGGTATAAAGGGGTAAGTAGCCCGTTTTTAGTGGGTTTGCTTGTTCCCATTTCCATATTTTGGGAACATGTAAAGTGAGCTTTTCAGCCTTGCTCATGGCTAGTAATATACATTTGAAATTCTTTAGAAGTTATCTCTCGATACAAATTTTAGCGATAATAATGAACAAGTTGCAGTGAGGGTCCAATCATGAGTCAACAAGCTCATGCATACATAACTAACAGCCTAGCACTATTATCTGACTCAAGAGGATTCATTGACTCCGCATCATCAAACAACAGAAGTGCGATCTATTCAATAACAGCATCTATTTCTGCTCTCGAGTCATTTCTCAACGAACTAATCCAACTTGGTAACGGGTATGCTGCTCATGGACTAAACAATCCCATTAGCAGAATGTCAATAATTCTAAAACTGGCTGAAGAGAACCGGCTACCTATACCCAAGAAATTTCTATGCGCGTATAGTGGCATCTCGGGGATAAATCAAAAAAAGGGCGAATGTAAACAATATCAACGAATCGTCTTAGCGACTGAGGCAAGAAATCAGCTGGCTCACCCTAAAGCCTCTCGCTTAACTATAAGAGCTAACGAAATTAAATTAGAGGACGATACCAAGCTTTACAAGAAATTAGTTTCCAATGGTTTTAAAGCTGACTCTAGAACAGGTAACGATTGGCATAGCATAGCGTAGTCAAAACAAAAGCTTTCGCTCTTTGGAGCTACCAGTCGGTTTTAGATTGTATGAATCTTATTTTTGATGCATGGCCGTACAAAAACGCGATTGCATCGTTCAAAGACATCTATTCCACAACTCTATACAACCCTGAAGACTGGCAAAACCTAGCGAATCAAAATTAATAGATAGAATGTTGGCTAAATCGTTTAGCTGATATTAACGGCGCTGAAGCACCCCTTCATCAAGTAACCACTCGATATCTTGCGCGAAAGTTGGAGCATCCGGTTTTTTCTGAGCCAACTCATCAAGTGTGAGCTTCGAGAGCTCAGATTCGAGAATAGCCATATTTGCTCCACGTCCCGGCACCAAGAGATATTTTTGGGTTTTACGTTGCTCATCAGATATTTTTTCCGCATGGTTACCAGCCAAATCCAGTGTTAGTAACCTGCGAGATATTTGAACACGTTCCTCACTCAATTCTAAGACTTCGTTAGCTTCGTTTATAAAAGAGACATCCAAACATCTTCTTAATACACGAGCTACTTCATCCTCATCATATCCATCTTCAACTAAGCGACGAATTACTGAATCCTTAGTTGCTCCATCATCAGTCAGAATGGCATGCTCAACCTCTATAGGCGTAACAAACTTTATTTGCTGCAGCTCTCTTCGCGTTCTCTGAGTAGCGTTGTGCCGCCTTTTCTTCCTCTCTGGCAAGCTTCGGGTCTATTCCTTCAGCAACTTGGCTTCTAGCAGCTTCTGTGAGCTCACGGGCTTTTTTAAGGCTCATATCGGGATAACTACCCAGCCCCATATTCACCCGCTTCTTTGTCGTCGGGTGAATGTAATTGAAGTTCCAAAGCTTAGAACCATTCACTCTCACTCGCAGCTGCAAGCCTTTCCCATCGGACTTAACATAGTCTTTGTCTTTAGGTTTGAGTTGTCTGACGGCTGTATCCGTGAGCCCAATAGTAGAACGCGCCATAAGCAGATCTCCCTTCGATGTATTCCAAAGAGTTTACCCAAAATCGTTTGGAATACAAATTGGAATACTAAAAACTCAGGCTGGAGCTGGTTTTCTTGGGATAAGCTGGGAAAGCAAACACCTCCGAAAGCCTTATTTTACGTGACTTATAAAGAGAAAAGGGGATGTCGTGAGACATCCCCTTTTTATGGAATTGGTGGAGCTGGCGGGATTTGAACCCGCGTCCAGAAAATGTCTACTATTGGTACTACATGCTTAGTTTGTCTTTTGTTTAACTACT
>VMHT01024120.1_pt1 | contig 14230 bp, 9 predicted proteins | sample 4693611 | NCBI WGS metagenome assembly VMHT01 (sample SAMN12280063, study PRJNA550983) | marine metagenome | isolation source: seawater sampled from same location over 5 years 0.02-0.2 micron viral filtrate | place: USA: collected off the coast of southern California halfway between the port... ... | reverse complement strand
TCAAATCCCCGCTGACCGATGCATTGGTGGCCAGTGCCTCGGGCCAGTCAAGCATGCCCACGTTGGTCACGATGGCGGTTAGCGTGAAGTCGTACGAAAGGTCAGAAGACATGCGCTTCTGACCCGTGAAGGAGACGGTGAAGTCCTCTTCTTCGCCGGGCCCGAGGTCAAACGAATCTTCTTCGAGCATCATCTCGACTTCAAGTCCGTCCCACTCTTTCTCCACGCTGATGGTTTCTTGGAACGACGAGGGGTTGGTCACCGTGCAGACGATTTCGACCGTGGGTTCGTTGAGGGGATGCACGTCCAATTCAGGGTTTTTGTCAGCGCAATCAATCTCCACACCGGGTGCAGTGGGCGTTTGCGCAGAGGCAAGAGGAAACATACAGCACAGCATCAAGACCGCCAAAACACATCCGAAGCGGCGGGTGGATTGCATGTCGCTCACGCACAGACGAGTGGATTCTCTTTCATCAATGTGATGTGAGCATGAGGCTTGAAACAAGCCGAACTCCCGACCCTTCATTCCCCGTAGACCAACGCAGGCAGTTCGCTGTGAGTGTTCCACATGACCTCTTCATCAACGCCCGCATTGAGCAATTGCTGGGTACGTTTTGGGACGGTTTTGGGGCCGAGCACGGCACCGGGGCGTCGTGGGTCGTCCATGTAGTCGGTTTCGAGGAAAAAACCGTTTTTGGCCTCCATGTGCGTCTCGATCAAGCGCTCCAGCGCCCCTTTCCCGCACAGAACGCTCGGCGTCAGGCCGTGGGTGTTGGTGGTTCGGACATCGGGAGGAGAGTAATGCCTCACCAGTTTTCGCAAATCCATGCCTTGCTTCAGGGCACGCTGAGCCAAGTCAGGGTAGGTTTCTTCGCGCTCACCCTCAACGTGGAGTTGCAAAGGCAGGCCCTCTTGGGCGGCCAAATGCATCGTCTCGTCGAGCAACTCGTTGGACAGCGCCCAGACCTCGTCAGAGACCGGCCAGTGGGGTCGTCCAACTTCACCGATGGCGTGAGCCTTGCCTTCATGAATCAGGGACAATGCGGCGTCAATCGAATGGCGATAGTTCTCCACCGCCCGTTGCTTGCCAGCATCGCCTTCCTCCGTAACCCACCGCTCAAACTGGTGTGCAAAAGCAGCAGGGTGCGGACCCAGCACCACTCGAACACCCAGACCGACCTCGTCTCGAACGGTTTGTGCCATGGAAACCGTGTCGCTGTAGGCGTCCTGGTGGCCTTGAAGTGTCTCAGGAGGGGCCGAAAAATCTGGGCAGTGAACCAGCACCAAATCCGTGCCGCCAACCCGTTTGAAATCGTGAGCAGCATCGAGGAAAAGACCACGTCGGTTGAGATGGAAATGGTTGTCGAGAACCGGGCCGTCGTAGACCATGGTATCGCCTCAAATTCGGTCCACGAAGATGCCTCGATCGCTGAACACACCGTTCCAGTACACCGCCGACATGGCGACCATGTTGGGGTGGCGGGCGTCGGCGACGATGCACTTCCCGTTGGGCCACACCTGAACGGTCAGACTGTGCCGCGTATCGGTGAGTGTCGTGCAACCAAGGCGGGCGTCGTACTCGGCGCTGCCCGATGGTAGACTGGCAGGTATGGCTTCGAGGTTCACGGCACGGTCAAATTGGAACGAGACAACGACGGGCCCCATTTCGGCCACGAGGCCACTGTCGTCCATGCCCATGCGGAGCAGCAGTTCTTTCGCAGCCGCTCGTGCAGCCTCGACGCGGTGCGTTCCGTGAACCACGATGCGTCCCTCCTCATCGATGACAAGGGTGGCCCGAGGGCGTTCCATCGCTTTGATGACCACGCCGCTGTTTCGTTGACCTCCCACCTCCGACACGACCTTTTCATGGTCGAGCGGGACGGGGCAAATGAAGCGAACGAGTTGATTTTCCACGCGAACTTCGATGGAACCTGCGGCCATGTTCACTCCTCCTCTGTGGGGATGGTGTCGCTCGCCGTTGATGAAATCTCCTCAGGATTCTTGTTCGCATCCAACGCGGCGAGAACGGCCGGCGTGTGGGGCCGGTGCACGACCAACAACAGCGTTGCGTCCTCCCCTTCGGACTGACGAAGTTGAGCCAGCGCACCGCGAATGCGAGCGGCGTATCGGGCGTCCCGGCGTTGGGCCAGCTCTGGCGTGCTGAGCCACTCGCTGAGTTCCCACCATGCCGAAGCCAACACGGCTGCGGTGGCGTAATCGACCGATTGGCCCTTCGGTGGCGGACGAACCTCAAACAAGTGGTGTTTAACGCTCTTTTTCCATCGTTTTCCAACCCGCACCATGCCGAGGAGTTTCTTCCAATGCGAAACCGCCCGCGCTTCTTGCGTCAAGTAGTCACTCCAATCCTCGTCGTCGGCCAGCGGTTCAATGAAAAAAACGGGGCGTTGATGCCGGTCAGCGTTGCGTTGCAAACGTCGTGGTTCGGGATCGGGAAAACGGCCACCTTGAAGATCCTCAAGCGTTGAGATGCCCTCGGCGTACTTGCCGAACGCACCGCCTGAAAGGAGCGCATGGGTGAGGTTCACACCGTGGGATTCCGCTTCGTCCAGTTCTTCCTGAATCCACAAGTCAACCACATCGGGCGACTCCAACAGCGCCAACCCGTGCCAAGCGGTTCGGGGGCGCATGGCGTTGGGGTAGACCACGGTGGGCATGGTGCCGTGAACCACGACACGCCCGCCCTCGGGATCCTCCCAGACCACGTCGGTCCACGACTGCTCCGGCATGCAGGGTCCTCACTGGTTGTCGATCCAATCCTTCAATGACTCAACGTTCCATCCTTGGTCAAAGTAGCCCTGGATTTCATCTTGGGTCCACTGCGGGAACGCCTTCATGGCTCGAGCCATCTCTGGGTCAACGTCCGCTGGGATTTGAGCAAGCACCTTGGATTCTGCGTAAACGGCCTCGTCCATCTCGTCCTCGTACTCGTCGTCAAGCATGGAAGCACCGCCACCACGTCGGGCAAGGAACACCACCACGGTACCCAGCACACCGATGACGACCACGAGGATGGCCACGATGAGCAGGAGGTTCGAACTGTCCTCCTCTGCCTGAACCTTGACGTTGAACACGTCGGCCCACTGGTTTTGAGAACCGTCATAGATGGAATCGCTGGAGCCGCTGAGGCTGATGGTGTAGTACATGCCCGTGGTTTGGGTTGCGAACGGGTCCAAGGTGATCTCGACCCAGTCACTCACTTCCTGAATACCAAGCTCAGACGTGGAGACGGTGCCTTCCTCGACCGGCGTTCCGCTGTCGGTCACCGACTTGACCACAAGGTCAGCGACGCCCGCCATGGACCCGGTGTTCTTCACCTTGATTCGGAGTTTCATGCTCTCGCCGACTCGAGGGTCGTCGCTGAGCAGGACGTCCTGAATCTCAAACGTGGCCTTCTCTTCGATGAAGGTGTATTCCGACTTGTGCTGCGCTTGCCCCGAAAAGATGGGGAGCACGCTGCCGTCCTCTTGCGGACCGCCGCCCAGACGGACGGTTGAACCGGCGGAGTCAGCTCCGGAAACCCAGAAGACCAACGTGGGTTGGTTCGCCGGATTCACCTCTGCATCAAACACACGGGGTTGGTCATCGGAAAGCGGCCACAGATCAAGACAGTCAGCACTGGCAAGGTACCCACCGCCAATGTTGCTCAACGAAAGCGTGGCGGTTGAAGGCTCGAAACCGAAGTATTCGGCGTATTCTGACCAGGGCGTGTAGTCGATGGTGTTGCTGTAGAACATCCAGTTGACTTGAAGGTCGCCGCGGAACATCGCTTCTTGCTCCCTGATTTGGAGTTGAACGTCCACGCAGTGGTAGTTGGCCGTGGACAGCGTGTTGGCGATGATGCGGTTTTCGCTGCCGCTTGGCAAAGCGCCCTTCTCTGCTGTCCAGGTGTTCGACAAGACTTCGGGAGGTGATCGGTCAACCTTGAGGGTGAATTCACCGCATCCGTAGGACGTGGAGGTGGCGCACAAGGCCGCCGTGAAGTCCTCGGCTCCCACAGGAAGATCGATCAGACGATAGGTGTAGGTGTACTCGTTGGTGAACACCGGAGCCGTGATGTTGATGGCAAAGACGCCGCCTGTGAAGGCATGCGTGGTGACTTCCCCGGGCGTTGCGATGTAGCCTTTGTTGAAGTCCTCAGCAGCATCCGCACGGGTGATTTCGAGCGTCAATTCCACTTCAGGGTTGATGTAGACGCTGTCAAAGATACCCTCTCTAAACGCAAACTGCCCTGCGAAGTGAACGGTGTCGCCTGCAAAGATGAAGCCCTCTCGAACATCGCTGGTGAACGGCTGACTTGCGTCGGTGAACATCGGTGTGACCATGAGATTGTTGACCTCATCGGTTCGGAAGTCCAGTTGCATCCCGTCGCTGTAGCGCCAGGTCTGGATGTAGCGTCCGGGTACACCTGAAAGCATCGTGTAGAGCGGGTTGTCGAGGTCTTGCATCTGGAGCTTTGGCTGAATGTCCTTCCCGTCCATGCCCACGATGCCCCAGTCGATACGAACGGGTATGTCGAGGATGAAATCGGCCTCGAACGGGTCGATCAAGGCTGTTTTTTCCATGGTCAGCATCGAGGGCCCAACGATGTCGTTGTCAACAATTTCGAGGTAAGGGCTATCGGTCCAGGCGGTCTGATTTCGCGGGAAGTACCAGATGTTCATGTTCTGAGCCTTGCCTTCAGCGTCCGTGGTCTTGTCAAGGTTGAGCTTGAAGAAATCAACGTCTCGCCAACCGTTGTCGTCGCTGGCTTCCAAAATCAGGTGGTAGGTGTTTCCTGCATACATCGTTTGGTTCCACGTACCGTCCCATTGCAGCTCGTTGGAGTTCAGGAATCCGTTCCCCTTGGAATCCTCGATGAAGAAGTTGCGAATGACCGGCGTCTTCGACGTCATGGACACGTAGGTGACTTGGTCGTTGTCGAAACCGGGCCCGCCTCCGTTGATTGGGTTGCCTGCGAGGTCGTAGCCTTCAATCCACATCGAAACCTTGCCCTCCAAGCCTTCGTTTGCATAGTCGTTGTACGCTCCTGAATAGTTGGCCGTAGGGGCTTCACCGTCGCCGTCGAGGGTGATGGTGATGTATTCGTCGGCGTCGGGCATCCCGTCGCTGTTGGTGTCGTGGTCGTGTTCCACCCAGAGGTGCATGTCGAGGCTGGCCGGTGGACTTGGTAGGTCTTGGCTCGACATCCGAACTTGCTGGTTGGTTTGCGGCACGACCCAAGTGTCGTCGAGGAGCGTTCGCCAGTTGGAGTCGACGTTGGAGTCGGTTCCCGGGCTCAACACCTGGAGGTCGAGGAGGTTGGGTTCGTACGTGTCGATGGTGATGTCAAACGGAATGCCGCAGGTCTCGTCGGGGTTGTACTGCACCGGTGGGCACAGCAGGTCGCCGCCCTCGTAGCCCCGTGCGGCGAACCGATAGGTCTCGCTGCCGGCTGCTGCGCCGAGGTCCACGTTCCAGTCAAAGTCCCCGCCAATGACGCCGGAACGGTTGGCAACTTCTTCCCACTCGATGGTGATGTTTCCATCCGTGGAATTGACGTGCTTCAATTCAAGCACCAAAAAGTACGAACTTGGGTCGGGGGCCTCGTCCAAATCTTGAAGACGAATTTCACCGATGAGGTTGATGTCTTGGCCGGATTCTGCCGACGTCAGGGACTGGGGGGAACCAATGCTGTTTTGCAGCTCGAACGAGACGATGCCCGCATCGTTTTCCACCGCATTTCCGACGGCTGGGTCGAGCAAAACGGCATCGGGCAGTCCGTTGACGCCGCTGGTGGTGGTCAGGCCAGCGTACATGCGGACGGTCTCCGTGTCGTCCCAGGTTGGATTGACGCGGAAATGCCACGTGATTTGTTTACCGTTGGTGATATCGGAAACCGAGGACGTCGATTCGAGCTGAACGTAGTTGTTCTCATCAACAGCCTCGCTGAAGGACATGAAATCGCTCCATGCAAACTTCATGAAACCTGCATCCGACTCAAAAGTCAACCACGCTTCGGAGAGTGCTGACCCGGTGGTCTGGTCAACGGCGTGAGTGGTCACGACTTCGTAGATGTCGCCGTTGGGGTAGAGGCCGACTGGGTTGTCGGAAATGGAAAGGGTGTTGGTGTAACCGGTGCTTGTGGAAACGCTGAGATCGCTGAGCAAAACGCCGCCACCCGTATCGGAATACACGGCGACGGGAACGCTTGCGGTCGCACCGCCCGTCCACAACGCAACGCCCTGGTTCAATTCCAGGTCCAGACCGTCAACGGCGTTGAGAACGGTGGAATAGTTGTACACAACGTCGAGGTCCACGATGTTGAGTGAAGTACCCGAGGAAGCGTTGGGAGACTCGACCATGAAGCGGAACATCACCCAGTAGCGACCGAACGCATCCTGATGCGTTCCTGCCACAGAAGGATTGCTTAGCAATGAGTTCAGGGCACCCTTGAGGTCCATGGGCTCGGAGAGCATTTCTTGAACCAACGTGGTGCTGTTGGGCATGTCGCCCAAAACCACGGCTTGCGTGCCAGCCATCAAAGAGAGCTCGAACCCTTCGAGCGGGTCGCTGTTTGAACGAACAGAAATTTGGTCAAAGCCCAGGTCAGCAGAGGAAACCTCCGCCCCCTCCGGGAGGAGGAAGAAGCCGCCGGTTGCCTGGCCGTTCACGTCCAAGACCATGGTGGCGTCGTCCGCTGCGTAGTTCACATTTTCAACCGTGCTGGAAACGAAGGTGGTTTGGCGCCCAAACATATCGAAGGCGGGTTCCATGAACCCGTAATCGGTGTCACCGTCGTCGGCCACGTCGATTCGAAGGTGGCGAGCGTGGTGGCCAAATTCAAGGTCGAACCAGATGCCACCGACGTCGCAGGCACCCGAGTAGGACGTGAGGGAGTTGAATCCGAAAATTGGAGCGTCAAACCCGGTCGTGACACCGTCTTGCAGACTGAAACTTTCGGTCATACCGGTGGGTGTTATGAGGATGGACGGGGATTCAGTGCAGTCGTCTTGAATCATCGGCGTAACCGAGGTGATCGGATAGCTGAACTTGCTCCTTTCCAGCGCAGGCGAGTAGGCACTGCGTTTGATGTTGGGGGCGTAGATCATCGGCTCGCCGCCGCCCATGGTTTGCCAAACACCGTCGTCGATTTGTGCAAACCCTGCTTCGGTGGTGTTGAATCCGGTGCCGACCCGTGAACCGATGCTGAACCCGTGGAGAACGGGCGTCGAAAGTCGGTCGGGTCCAGAATTAAAATTGAACTTGAGGTTGACCGCTCGGTGCATCTTTGTGTCGATGTTCCACAACTCGATGATGTCCCCCGAAAGGCCGGACATGGGCGTGCCGTCCTTGCCGTTGATGAGGTTGTTGTTCGTGTCGAGCACATCGACGGTGAGCGTTGCGGTCAACGAGGTTTCGGCCTCCAAAGCGAGGATGCCGTAGCCGTTGGGGTGGTTTTCTCCGCCAAGGGTGGACGGGGTCATGCCGCGGACGGTCATGCTGCCTTGCTGCGGGAGCAAGTCACCAAGTCGGAAGTTGTCGATGTACCATCCCGACATGTTGTCGTCGATGTTGGGTGCAGCGCGTGCGGTGTGGTCCATCACGAAGCGAAGCTGAACGTAGGAATCGATGTAGTCGCTCAGATCCACGGCGATGTTGGCCCAGCCGGATGGGTTTTGGGCGGTTGTGGAAGAGCCCGCAAGCCCCCAGTTCCACGGTTGTGTGCCGTTGTCAAGACCGGCGCAGCTGCTCGAAATTCTTCCGTCCCAGTTGGACCCCTGTGTGCCGCCGCCGCCCTGGGCGTAGTTGGTGCCCATGGACAGGCCGGTGCTGGACTGCTGGTCGAAGGAGATGTAGGTGAAGCCGGTTTCATCGGGTGGGAAGCCCGGGTTGGGCGACGAGCGGATTTGAAGGTAGGCACAATCCGAGAACCGCTTGCTGTTGGCCTGCGAACCGGCTGAGGTCTCTAGGTTGTGCCACGAATCGAAAAAGGCTTTTTTGTCCTTGAGTAGGGGGTCGACGAAGAGATCGGCGCTCGTCATTGCGATGATGTACGGGAGGTACGAAGGTGGATTGTTGCCGTCCTCGTTGTCGTCGGTGTAGTTTGTATCAGCGAGGTTGGTGCCCCAGCACTCTTGGCCAGACGCGCAGCCTGCTGGTGTGTCGCTGGGGGAGAGGGACCCGTGCTCCCAGCCGATGCCGCTTGATGGCATCAGGCCCGGGTCGGTCGAATCAGAGAAGCCAGCCGTCGTGCCCTCAAAGTCGGTCAAAAACCCTTCAGCCGCCAACGAAACGGGTGTGGCCTGGGTTCCGTCCTCGTACTGGAACAGGGATTCATCGGTGAACTCCGTCAGTTGATTGTTGTAATCAGGATTCCAAACCCGCTGGGTGGTCTCGAGGTCGATTCGGGAATGAGCCCCGTGTTCAGCCATGCTGGTTGAGACGGTCATCGTCGCTCCGGTGACGGTTTCGCCGTCAGGAAGATGAATGGCGCCGTCCAACAGGTTTTGGAGGTCGTTTCCGTCACGAATCTCGATGTCAACGCTTGCGTTTCCATCGCCAAACGTGGTCACGTTGGCGGAGGCAAACGGGGCGAGGAGCATCAGCAACATCAAGAAAATGGGCTTTGTTTTCGGGTGCGTTTCGTTTGACATGGTGTCACCTGCGACTCTGCGAAGGTTTCACCCCATAAAATCTCGTCGCTTATCCGTCTCTGCCCCTGCTTTGCACGGTTGGGGCCAAAGCGGTGAACATGAGTTATGAGGGTGAACCGCGTGGAAGGCCCATGGAGCCGTATTCCACCGAACCGGTCACGCTGATTGAAGAGGTGTTTCCACAGGACACGAACGCATACAACACACTCTTCGGTGGTCGCTTGCTTTCGCTGATGGACAAAGCCGGCGGGATTGCATGTGCAAAGTTCGCCCATCGTGAGTTCGTCACCATCTCCATCGACACCCTGACGTTCATTGCACCTGCTCGTCAGGGCGATTTGCTCGAAGTCACCGGTCAAGTCGTGTTCACCAGCAGCCACACCGCGTGCACCAAAGTCACGGCCTACACCATGAGCAAAGCCACCTGGGAACGAAACATCATCTGCGAGGGGTACTTCTTTTTCGTCGCCATCGACTCCATGATGCGACCCATCCCCGTGCCTCAATTCTCGCCAGAAAACGACGAACAGCAAACCGAGTGGAGCAAGGCAAAAACCATTCGAGACAACATGCTTGCTCGGAAGGCCAACCGAGATTCTTGAGCACCCATTGCTTCTTCAAGCCAAGCCAACTGGCCACCGCATGGTCGTTCTGAACATCGCCGTTATCGCGTCCGATGAGTTGGCAAAAAGCATCGCAAAAGCAGCCGATCAGCGCGACGTCCACACCTACGTCCACAAGGAAAACGGGCCCGATGGCGCCCGCATCTTGTCGCTCATTCGACCAGCGAAATATCCGGAGCGGCTTCCACCGTTCCTCAACGCCCTCTCCACCTCTCAGGCGGGCATCGTGGAAGTGACGGCGGTTGACGCCAACCTCGGAGAGGTGTTGGTGGCGTTTGCCAGCGCTGGCATCCATCGAGGCCTCGCCGTCATCAACCCGCCGAAGGGTCAATGGGTGGACGAGTCTCAGGTGAAGATGCTCTTCAAGCAAGCGGGCCTGAGTGAGTGGACCTTTGAGGTGAACGACGGCGTCCATCTGCGAGAGCGGATGTACGCACTCATGGACGACATCCAAGAGGTGTTGGAAGCCAACGCCAACGCGCCCCTTGTGTTGCCCGTGGACCAGTACTTCAACGTCAAAGGCATCGGTCTGGTGGCGATCGGCTACGTGCAATCGGGTCGAGTGAAGGTTCACGACGAAGTGCTTTTGTTGCCCGCAAACGGAACGGGGAACGCCAAATCCCTCCAGGTGATGGACGACGACGTGGACGTGGCATCGGCCGGCGATCGCGTCGGCCTCGCGCTCCGAAACGCAAAAGAAGACCACCTCACGGGCAGCACGATCATCGTTCACCCTCCCGTTGAAGACAAGCGAGCCAACCTATCGGTCCCCCTCGCAGTTGAGCAGCACGCACGGTCCGCCGTCACCCTTCAAACATCCCCGTTCCAGAAGCGGGTGCTCGCACCGGGTGATGTGGTCCACGCCAGCGTGGATTTGCAATTCGTGGTCGGTCGCGTGGCCACCGTGGATGGGGACCTGTTGACCGTTGACTGGGACCAACCCCTGTTCATTCGGAAAGAACAACCCCCCTCCGTCCTCATCGCTCAACTTGATTCAAAGCCACGCATCATGGGTTCCGCCGTGGTCGTAGCGGTCGATGGTTGACGGCGGACCACGCCATGCCGTCATTTGGTCGCCTCTAACTGGGTGTTGGGCGGTGGTTTGATAACCTCGTACAGCCGGCTGGGATTTGGGATGCGCGAGATTGGACAGGAGACTGTACCAACCAGCGAGACGGACAGGGAGATTTTCCTGTTTCTCCGGTTGGCCGAGCCTTCAGAGCGAGTGAAAATCACCTTGGATGAGCGCATGCTGAGCATCGAAGGGAAGCGCAACGCCACCATCGACATGCGGCTCCACGCCATCAGCACCATGAAACATCATTCCACGAACCTCGTGCCCGGATGGCTCGTCGTCCTTGGCCTCAGCTTGATTTGGATCGGCTATCGGTTGATGGTCCCCCCGACCTACAGACTGGCGTTTGTCGCTGGCGGAAGCGCACTCATCGCAGCGCGGTTGCTGACCAAGAAACCAACGCTGACCGTTCAAACCTCGTCGGGAGACACGCACGTGTTGTTTGGCAATGAACGCACGCTCAACCGATTGAGTTTCATGTTTCATCACCTGATCAACAACAAGTCAATGGCTGAGGTACGAGCCAAACTGAAGGCCATCGAGGACGAGGTGGGCGCTGGATGGAGGGAAGAAGAACCCCTCCCCATCCAGCGTCCAAATCCACTTCACGTCCCGACGGCCGTCAATCAATTCCTTGCCGCGAGCGGAGAGGGAACGGCGCCCCAGCCGGCTCACGAACTGGAACCGGACTGGATGCCGACGAACGATCCTGAACCTGTCGCTGCGGGAGTCCTTGGGTTCATCCCGAGTTTCCAGCCCGTTATGGCAGCTTCACCCACCGTGTACCCACCCGACCACCGGCCTGCTCCGATTCAGCATCCGGTCTTGCTCCCTCAACCCACACCGCCGATGTACCAGGGCTTGCCGTCCAACGCCGGACCGACCTTCCTTCCATCGTTTTACGGACGAGAGGGGGTCCACGTGCCTGGCCATCATCAAGAAATCTCGGAAGAAGACACCGACGAACTCGAGTTGTACCTCGACGCTGAACTGTTTGGGGAGGATGAGGAAACGATTGAGATCTCCGTTGAGGAAGCATCGCCCTCGGGGGCACTCATCCCGCCGGACCCACCCGAAACCCGTTTGCGGCCAAGAACACGCACCTCGCTTGAACACTCACCGTTCCGACCACGTAGGACTGAGGCGCTGAAACCGCGTGAGCGACGTAGCGGCGGCGTAATCTCACGTATCCGAGATCGCTCCAGTGATTTCTTCGGGCGAGCAGCCGAACTTACGAGAGCGTCCCCGTTCGCCACGACCGAAACGTCCGGAGCACTGCGAGAACAGGCCGCTGAAGCGGCTCAGTCGTCAAACGGTCGCGTCATGGGCTCGCTCTCCCGAGAACACGGTGGTGTGATGGCACCCGAAGAGGTCGATCGTCTGCGACTGAGGGAAGAGATGCTCCTGACAACCGCCGAGGAGCTAAACCGAACCGAAGAGGGACGTTTGGAAACCATGTCCTTCAGCGATCTTCGTTCGAGCAAGCACGCAGATGAACACCTCAACATGCCTCGATTGGACGAGGATTAAGGTCGCAGACCGAGCATGGTCTTGTAATCGTTCAGACGAGCCTCAAAGCGTTTTGAATCAAGCCCTGTCAGCGCCCTCGTCCCGAAGGCTTCGAGCGTAAAACTGGCCATAACGGTGGCCACCATCAAGCCGTCCCGTAATTCAGCCAACGAAAGATCGCCCTCGCCGCTCGATAGCCGTGCAGCAAGGGCCCCTGCGAAGGTATCACCGCACCCCGTGGGGTCGACAACATCGGCGGTCGGAACGGCCGGCAACGCCACCATTTCATCTTCATGGAGGGCCAAAACCCCGTGCTCTCCTCGTTTCACGATGAGGGTTGAGGTTTGCGTTGAGGCGGCCAGTTCGTGCATGGCGCGCACCAGGTTTTCATCCTCTGAAAGCATGCGTGCCTCGCCGTCGTTGATGATGACCACGTCGGCACCTGCCATCACCTCCAGCAGGGATGGCTTGGCAATGGTGATCCAGAGGTTCATCGAATCGAGCATGGTCAGTCGAACCGGCGTGGTTTGCTCCATCACGCTGCGTTGGAGTTCGGGATGGAGGTTGGCGCAAAAAAGAACCTTGGGGGACCTAAGGGCCGCGGGCACAACGGGCTGGAAGTGCTCAAAGACGTTGAGATGCGTCGCCAACGTCTCGGCTTCGGCCATGGCACCTTGGTAGGCACCCTCCCAGCGGAACGTTTCACCCTCGGCGACCTCGAGTCCCTCCAAATTCAAGCCTGCGGCGGCCAACACATTCCGGTCCTCCACGGCGAAATCACGTCCAACGACGCCCACCAGACCGGTGCTGCCGCCCTCGTTGCACCCCTGAACAAACCGACAGGAAAGACCACCGTAGGTGGCTGAGCCGCCCAACGCCCGAACAACCGATCCCTCGGGCGATTCCACAGAATCGTAAGCGATGCTTCCAACGATAAGAACGCTCATGCCGAACACTCCACCTCAACCGAGGAGTTCCTGGTGCATGTCGATGTACTGGATGGTGATGTCCCCGTTGTTGAAATCCTCTTCGTCCATGATCCTGCGATGAAGTGGGATGAGGTGTTCGACACCGGTGATCATGGTTTCGTCCAAGGCCGTCTTCATGCGACGGACAGCGTCCTCGCGATCTCGACCCCAAACCAACAGCTTGGCCAGCAGGGAATCAAAGCAGCCCGGCATTTCGTAACCCGGATGAGCGTGCGTGTCGCAGCGGATGCCAAACCCGCTCGGAAAATGACACTCCCAAAGTCGACCCGGACTGGGAACAAATTCCCTCGGGTCCTCAGCGTTCAGACGGCACTGGATGGCATGACCCCGCCAGGAGATGTCCTCCTGATTCATTGGCAAAGGCTCTCCTTGTGCTACACGGATTCCAAGTTCCACGAGGTTGTGGCCGGTGATGAGTTCGGTGACCGTGTGCTCAACCTGAACGCGTGGGTTGACCTCGAGGAAGTAGAAATCACCGTTGGCATCTCGCAAGAATTCGAACGTCGCCAGACCCTTGTAGCCCACGGATTGCGCACCCTTGCACACAAGGGCTCCGATTTCTGCTCGTTTTTCATCGGTGAGCCAGGGTCCTTCCTCCACCAATTTTTGATGTCGGCGTTGAATGGAACAAAACCGTTCGCCGAAATGAATGGCGTTTTTACCGTCGCCCAGAACTTGGAATTCGACGTGCTGTGCACCTTGGATGTACTTCTCCACGAAGACGCGCTCGTCGCCAAACGCCGATTTTGCCCGGGACTGGCAAAGCTTGAGGGCGCTCTCAAACTCGTCGGATTTTTGGACGATTTGCATGCCAATGCCGCCACCTCCAGCAGCCGCTTTGATGATCACGGGGTAGCCGATTTCCTCAGCCAAGGCACTGGCAACCTCGGCACTGGAGATGGGCTCGGATGAGCCTTTGGCAGTGGGCAAACCAGCCGCTTCCATGGCTGCTCGCGCCTCGATTTTATCCCCCAGAAGCGTGATGACGCCCGAAGCTGGTCCGATGAACGTAATGCCCTCTTCTTCAAGGCGAGCCACGAAGGCTGCGTTTTCGGCGAGGAACCCGTAGCCAGGGTGGACCGCATCGCACTCAAGTTCCTTCGCCGCTTGAACAACCGCCTCGATGTCGAGGTAGGAATCCAGCGGGTTGCTTCGATAGTTCGGGTAAGCGATGTCCGCCATCTGAACGGGAAGCGAGAGCCGGTCTTCTCGACCGTGGATGATCGCCGCCTCAATGCCCATGTCTCGAAGGGTTCGCAGGATGCGGAGGGCGATTTCGCCGCGGTTGGCAATCAGCACACGCTTGAATCCCATGCACATCCGTCAACCGAGTCAATCTATGAGGAAAGCGGTCGTCGACGGAGGAGAAGACGCAATCCG
>VMHT01135524.1_pt1 | contig 14231 bp, 25 predicted proteins | sample 4693611 | NCBI WGS metagenome assembly VMHT01 (sample SAMN12280063, study PRJNA550983) | marine metagenome | isolation source: seawater sampled from same location over 5 years 0.02-0.2 micron viral filtrate | place: USA: collected off the coast of southern California halfway between the port... ... | reverse complement strand
TTACATTCTACTGTTTCTTTCCTACTGGCTTCCATTCAATAAGTTTGCTTTCTATCCCTCCCTTATGTTCCAAGATTTGTGCCTCTATATAGCCACGTTTTTTGCCTTTTGTTTTTAGGTAGAATATTGTTGAAGTTGGATTATCATTTGTTATTTGATCAAACAGTTTTGATTCCACAAAATCCAATGCTACATTCTGAAGCTCATCTACTTTCTCTTTAAACTTAGAATCATTGTTATAATACTTATAGAATGTTGATCTATTACAACCTACCTCTTTACAAGCAGATGTAACAATGCCTAAATGTTTTTCAAGAGCATTAATTAAGTTGTTTTTTAATATGTTGGTTTTTGTTGCCATAATACAAAACTAAGAATATTTTATTACGATTTGATTGTACTTTAAGTTTTTACCATCAATTCTCTGTTTATAGTAATAATATAAAAGCCATAACTGTTTGATTTGCCATTCAATCTCAGGAAGTTTTCTGTAGTATTTATCGTTTACTGGAAACAATTCTGCTAGTGCGTAGATGCGTTTAAAACATTTTACGTCGTCGTTATTATGGTATTGATGTTCTTTCGCTTTTTTTTTATAACGCAAGATAAATGTTTCAATTTCTCTTATTACTTTGGTCTTGCCCTCTGTTATCACATTCTAAAAGTAAGATAAATTCATCTCTTGTAATAACTTTATTTAGATATTTATATGTTTTCTTGTTGTTTATGTCGGTAAGAGAGATACATTTTTCTCTTAATTCGTGTGTTTTAATCTTTGGATTGGTAGCGATAAATATACTTTGTGAATCACATTTGTAGTAAGTCCACAGTTTTCTAACCGTATCACAAATGTTTAATGATTCACCTAGTATATTATCTTGATTGGAAATAAAAAGATATCTAGTCTTTAATTTCTTTTGTCTCTGTAACCTCTTCTGCCACATCATCTTGTTTTATATCATCGACTTTAGGAGGTGTAACCCCAAAATTTTCAAGTGATTGAAGAACCAAAGATGATTCACTTAATGAAAATAAACCTGCCTTTGATGCCTTTTCGCAGACACTAATTAAAATTTGTAAACTTTGTTCTTTTGTCATAATTATTATTTATTTAAACCTACCAGTAATGAAATCATATTCTAAAAGGTTACTCCCCAATTTACCATTTAACCTTTGCGATTTCATTTTAACTGTTTCAAACTCAACAAAGTTAATATTATTATCAAGATTATCTAATTGTCTTGCTAATAAATCACCCTTTGATAGTTTCTCTTCTAACTCTTCTTTTGTCATTCTATGTAGCAATGCCATACAGTCGACTTTATTGAAGTGCATCGTACCACCTGCAAGTGAAAATGCAGTTGCTTGTGGTATTTTACCACGTACTGGTGCAGGTGTCTTGGGGTGTTCAATGTAGCACACTATCTTATCAAAGTTCTTTGCAAACATTTTTAGGTTGGTCAAGGATACTTTTAAGTAATTATAAAGATTGGTCTCACCTACATTTGATTCTACCAGCCAGTTCATAGGGTCAATTACAAAACATTCAAAACCTTTTTTAGATAATCTTTCAAAGGTATTGAGTAACCCTGCCACCGATGGTAACTCTTCTTGGTTCTCTAAGAATACAAAGTGATCTTGTATGAAATCTAATCCTTTGTTGTATTCTTCTTCTGTACATACGTTATCGAACTCAGGGTTGACGTTCTTACCTATGTACGCTCTAGCTAAATTTGTTATTAGTTCATAGGTATTGGTTTCAGGTGAATACATAACTACCTTGTCATCGTAATGTTTTGCTCTTAGTAACATCGCATAATTTATAAACTCCGACTTCCCTGACTGAGGGTAACCACTAAAACAGTATAAGAATCCTTTTCTCCAAGAGAATATACCATCTAATTTTTCTATGTATGATGGTTGACCTAACTCATAACCGTCTTTGAAAAAGGTATCTAGCTTATCTCTCACATCATTTACATATACCTCTTTACATTCTTTTGCATTATCGTCTCTTTTTAAGACATCATCAAAGTCAACAATCTGTAATTTTCCTTTCATAGTTTTATATCGTTTATCATTTCATACACTTTATTAATTTCTTGTTTATGCTTTATCAATGCCTCTCTGTACTTGTGCAGATGAAACATCTCACCTGCATTCACCAAGACAAGTAGCTTACAGAGTTTCTCTATGTAGCTTTTAGCGTGGTTGTAGAAAGCCTTGTCTATATCTCTATTATATTTGCTTCTCTTATTCGATAAGTCTGCAAATTTAAATGTAGCCTCTGCCGTCTCAAACTCGGTCATCAACTCTTCTACTTTAACTGAAACCATCGCCTCACTTTTTATTTTCTCCTTTGGGTCGTTTTTCATCTGATGTCCTTTCATAATTCAAAAAGATTTATTATTTTATTATTAATATGTCTATTAGATTAGTATATCTAATTTATTTATTATACTCTCTTTAAAGAGTATAATAAATAATAAATATATCTATTAAGGGTCTGACTTCCTTTCTGAAGTAATATTAAATAAATTATACGATAATAAAAAGAAATATTGTAAAATAAATATTTTTATGTTACCTTAGTAGGTATGTTACAAAGATTGCAACTAGAATATAGATTAAAAGAACTTGGTATGACGAAGTTGACTCTTGCAAAAAAGATGGGTATTACACCTATGACTTTACATAACAAGTTTAATGATCCTAGTTCTCTAAAAGTTAGTGAGTTAGAATCAATGGTTAAAATCGGTTTTTTAAAATCCTTAATATGTGAATTATGAATGATACTCAAAATCAAATAATTAGACAATCATCTATAAAAGCATCTATTGACTTTTGGAATTTAAAGACTGGTGGTAACTGCGAAGACATAACTGAAAGTGATATAATTAAAACTGCATCACAGTTTGGTTATTGGTGTGCTAACGGTAAGGTAGCACAAAGTATTAATAATAAACTTTTAAAATAAACAATATGAGTGAGACTATATATTTAGGTAGTGGTAAGACCGTTACTGGTCAGTATGGAGAGTTCTTCAACGTGACTTTGAATCTTGATAAGATCAAGCAAAATCCTAGCGTTGTAGAAGATTATAAAGGTAATAAATTCGTTAGGTTGAGAATATCTAAGAAAGATAAACCTGATCAATTTGGTAAAAATGTTAATGTTGTTTGGAACGATCCGAGCAAGATAAAGCGTAAGACTGAGACGCAGGCTACTTCACAAGATGATAGTGGTCTTCCGTTTTAGTTTTTCATACATTTAGTTTAGTTTTATTTAGTAGCACTTGATTCATTTCTCATTGTTAGTGGTTAATAATCGGTGATGATAGTGCTACTTTTATTTAATATGATAGAATTTTTTAGACATTTTTTTGGTTTCTGTGGTGAGCATTGGCATCCTAACATTTGGAACGCTATCGCTTTTAGTCCGATAGTATTATACGGCATCTATTATCTAAAAAATAAAATCAATAAAATCAATGATTAAGAAACAAGATACGAATCAAGAATACCATTCACACGATAGCATATCTGCTAGTGGTCTTAAAACGATATATAAGAAGTCTGTATATCATTATCTAAACAGAGAACAGTTTATATCAACACCTTCTATGAACTTTGGTAGTGCAGTTCATAGTGTCTTACTAGAACCTGAAAAGAAAGAAATACTAGCATTACCTAAGAACCTTAACCTTAGAACAAAAAAAGATAGAGAATATAAGAAACAATTAATGTCTGAAAACCGAGAGAAGATTGTGGTGTCAGGTGAGGAAAAAGAATATTTAGATCAGATAGTGCAGAATACTATGAACAATGAACTTGCAAATAAGTTGTTATTTACCTTAGATGAAATTGAGCATAGTTATTACGGTACGTATGAAGACGTACCAGTCCGTATAAGACCTGATGGTATCAAAAAGGGTAGATATATCATCGACATTAAAACGTGTCAAGACGCTTCACCTAAAGCGTTTAGAAGTGCTATCTACAATTATGCTTATCATCTTCAAGCGTGTTTCTATTCTGAAATGTTAGGTTATGATATCTCATCATTTAGATTTATTGCTATAGAGAACAGATACCCATTTGACGTTGCAGTATATTCTTTATCAGATGATCTTATAGAGAAGGGTAAGGTAGCTTGGAGAACTGCGTTTAATTCGTGGTCTAACTATATAAAAGATAATAAGGTCTCAGGGTTTTACTGGGATGATATAAATAATGATGGTAGTTTAATAGTATGATGTTTAAAAAAGAATCTGATGTCAGAGAATATTTAAAATTCATTATTGACGACATAGAAGATTCTGAAGAAATGAGCCACTACGATATGGAAAGTATAAGAAGCATAATAGAAATAAAAGTTAGGAGGTCGTACTTTGATAAATGGATGATAGAAAAATATAAGTATGATAAGCTAATGAATCTGTGTGGTGATAGAGATTGTTATTATGTAGTAGCTTATGATCATAAGTTATATTGGTATGATCTCAAACACATTGATATTTCTGAACTTGAATTGTCAATTATGGATTGTCCTAAAACTACCGACTTCAAAAACAATAAGATAGTAAAGAAAGAAAATTACATATTACCAAACCATAAAAAGAATACTTATGACACCGACAACTGATGACTTATCACAACACGAAAAAAGAGAAATCTTTGGTAGTTACAATACCAATAAGCAAGTGAAAGCAAAGATAGATTCTCTTATGGAAGCAATGGCAAAGATTGAATGTAATCTTGGTATTGATTCTACCGATGAAGAAAGAGAAAAAGCTAGTCAAGAACAACTGATCTATTTAAGTAAGATCAAAGAACTTGATCCAGTAAAGTATGACATTTTAAAAAAAGTAATATGACACAGACAGAATTTGACAAATTAGTAAAACAATTAAATGATTATTCATTTGATATAATGGCAAACAAAAGACCTGAATACACAAATGAAGATAGAGATGTTCTTGCAAACTTTAAGAGTACGGCAGAACGATTAGAAACATCTGAGATGAAAGTATGGGCAACATTCTTTGAGAAACAAATACAAAGTATTTATGCTCACCTTAAAAACGCTAACCTTAAAAAGAGTGAACCTATACATTCTAGGTTTGCAGACGTTATTAATTATTGTTATTTGGGTTATGCTTTATTTGTAGAAAGAGATGGTAAGAAAAAGATTAATTAAAATTGTTGCTATTGGATTGATAGCAGTATTAAGTATATTTTATGTCAAACACAAACAGAAGAAAGGGTCACGATTACGAGAGACAAATACGGAGAGAATATAGAGAACTCGGTTGGTCTAATTGTGAAACCTCTAGGTACGCATCCAAGATGATGGATGATAGAAAGATTGATTTAGTAAACACTAAACCGTTTGCAGTTCAATGTAAATCATTAATTAATAATCCCTCTTACCATAAGATATTCAAAGAGATGGAAGCAGACGGTGATGATTATAAGATCATATATCATAAAAGAAAGAATGATGGTGAATATGTTATTATGAAGAAAGAAGATTTTCACGAATTAGTCGAGATGTTAGTATGGAATAACATAATAAACTGTGAGACATAAATTAACCTTATGAGACATAAACCCTCCTTAAAAGAAGATAAACTGCTATTATTAGAGTCACTTGAATGTCTCATTAAAAAAGAGATAGAGTGGTCTTACGATGAATCTGAATCAGATGACTGGTCTAAACTTCACGATCATATCAGAAGCTTAAAAAATAAATACGTATAAAATATTGTTTATATTGATATTTTTTTTTATATATGTATATATATTTTTACAACTAAATAATTTAATATGAATATAATTACTAAAAAAATTTCTTTTAATAAATTAAAGACTTTGTTAGAAGATAAAAATTTAATTCCTTTTAATAGAGAAATTAAAAAAACGCACACAAAAAATATGGCAGAAAGTATATTTGAGTGTGGTGTCTTACGTGATCCTGTAATTGGTGACATTTCTTCTTTTGATAAAAAGAAAAAATGGGTTTTGATAGATGGTCAGCATTTGTCTCAAGCAATAGTACAAAATAATTATAATAATAATGAAAGTGTTTTGTGTAAAATAAAAAAGTATTCATCTAAAGAAGAGGTTATAAACGATATTTCTTTATTGAATAACACACAAAAAAAATGGAATGATGAAAATTATTTAAAAGCTTGGTATAATTATGGTATTGATAATCCTAATTGGCAATATTACTCAGAATTATATAGATTAAATTTTGACGTTTTTGTAAATCTTCCTTTAGGATTAATATTATCTGTATATACAAACAGCAAAAGATCATTTAAACTTGGAAAGTTGAATTTTCCAAATAAAAATTTTAGTGATAAGCTTATTATAGTTTGTAATATGCTTAAAGATAAATTTAAAAAACCTGCTCACACAATTACTGGTCTTGTGATGTGGTGTAAAAGTAAAAAAAATATTGATTTTAAAAAACTACAATCAAGGTTAGAGGTTTCTCTGAGAAACAATGAGGATAAAAATTGTAACGGTAGAGATGACTTTAAAGATTTTGTTAATTATTTATATAATAGAGTTTAAACGATTTATTATGAAAAACGATAGTTACCATAGGGCAAAAGAGAAAGCACGTAAGGAACGTGTTAAAAAGCGTGTAGAGTGGATCAATACTGATTGGTCTGATAAGGTAGAGAATAGTGATATAAATATCCAACTAAAGTCTATGAAAGAGTTAGCAGATGAGATAGAAGAATTAATAGGTAAGAATCAATGATATTAGAACACGACATATTCACGTTTGATGTTTCAAGAGAAAGAAACAATCTTACTATTAAGATGACCGACTATGTAACTGAAGAAGGCGATACAATAAGTTTATCTGAACCTGCCGATGTCACATACGTGGTTTCTAAGCAAGTCTACGATGAAGCAGAAGATTTAATAAACGACTATGAAGCAGATCATTAGATACCTAGTAAAACGTTTCCTAGACATTTATATATGTACGAGGGAATGTTGTTATAGAGTAGTACCAAGAAAAAATGGTGTATGTAGGTTTTGTAAAATTAAATAATATGAAAAAATATATAGAAAGTTTCTTATTTTTATTGTTGTTGTTTACGACATTATATGTTTCATTAATAATTTTTGTATGAGTTTATATGAATTTTTAAAACAAAACTTTCTTGATTCTTGCTCTAACTCTATGCACGACTTAGACGAGAGAAGAAAGATCATTGAAGAATATAAAGAAGAGGTAAAGCAATTCAAAGAACTATTGAATGACGAGTGTAAATCTTTAAAGCACTTAGAGAAGAAATCTTAATCTTCAGGTTTCTCTTCATAGAATTCAGTGATACTATTTATATCACCTAACAACGTAAGATTACTTTGAGTTGGTCTATGTGATGTAATACTATATCTATTTTTTGAAACATTAAACTCTAAGCTATCAATAGCTTGATGACTATCTTCAGATAAAGTAGTGAAATTAATTTTAGGCAAAGTCAACATATCTATTATTTTTACAAACCCATTACTATCTGAAATCTTTCTAAACGTACCCTCATATCTAAAATTGTTAGTAGCAAATTCGTTTAGTCTTTGTTTGTTTATTAAGGTTTCTAAAGTTGAACCTTGCGTATCATCAAAACCTTTGTAAGCACTTATGCTTGTACCTGAACTATTCACTAAGCTATTAGAATATTTTGTGTCGTTAAGCATACCATATCTGTTTTCTACTGCTTTCAGAACACCACTATTTTCTAAGAAATCTGTTTTGACTATAGTAGTATTTGTATCAAACAATCCAAAGTCAGATTGGTTTCTTAAAGTTACATCATCATAATATATTCTAAAGTCTGCACTTTCAAATCCAGTTTCACGAGGTAAGAAAAATTCAATTTTTGCAGTACCAGTATCAGGAGGAGGACTTACGTTTATTTCATTTAAAATCCATTGCTCTTGAACTGCACCAGTAATAGTGTTTATTCCTTGTGTAGCGTTTGTAGTCCATTCTTGCGTATCAATTTTCCAATAATAGGTAGATACTGCAATGACCGATAACCTAAATCTTATTGAGTATAATAAAAGTTGTCCAGTATTATTTCTATCTAAAGCATAATGTGCAAAATTTAATTTAATTTCTTCAGATGTAGTACCGATATTACCAGTATTATTTTCTGCAATAACAGTAGCAGAAGCACTGTTACCTATAGTGATTAATGAAAAATCACCTGCATAAGGTGTAATACCAAAAACCACACCTGATTGTTGTGCAGTTTCATTGACAGCATAAGCCTTTGATTTATCTGAAATTGTCCAGTCAGTAACATCACGACCATAAGATGGTGTTGCACCAGTAGGTGCAGTATTAAATTCATATCCACTATTATTAAATCTTGATTTCAGAGTGTCTTTTATTCTTATCTGTGTTCTTTGTCTTATTGCAGGTCTTCTTATAACTTTAAGTAAATCATCATCTAAAGGTTGTATTGTGTTTTCAGATTGAGAACTATTTATATTAACTATTGGAGAAGTAATCGATTCCGTTCCCACAGATGTACCACTTTTATCATAAGTCTTAAACTCTTTTGAATAAGAACCACCACCGTCACTAAAAGAAGTTAATGCTAATGAAGCGTTGTCAATTATAGTCCAAGCACTTTCGTGTTGAAATATTCTGCAATTAAACATTCTGAGTATTGATATTAATACCTCTTTACAGTTTAAGTAATTTCCATTCTCATCTTGTAATCCATCAACACTTAGTATGTATGTTTGAACAAATGTATTATCATTGTTTGAAAAACTTGAGCCAGCAAATTGATTCAATCGACATAAAACTTTATAACTAAAATCTAAACTACGAGATGTAGTGCCTGCACCACTTTCTAAATTAATTTTCTTTAGACAATTTTGTATTACATCAAATGCTTGTGGTCTTTCCGTTGTTATATCAACATTATAACCATTTAAAGTACCAATCAAATCAGAAGCGTATATTTCAACGGCAAAAGGATGTTGAGCAATAGGTAAGTTGTAACTGTCTTGCATAATGAAACCAGTCCAAAAGTTTCTAAATATAGTATAACTTTTACCAGTCGTTGTTTCTGAAGTAAATATATCAGAGGCTAGTGTTAGTGTGTTATTGTCTGTTACGGCAGAAACGGTTGTAGTGGTATTGTCTGTATTGTTTATTACTAAGTCACCTACTTTTATTTCAGAAGAAAACGATGCAGTAGAATCTTTCAAAACGCTTACTGAAGTGGTAGAAGTTGTAGTGCCATTTGCGTTCTCTCTGTTTACTTTTATTTTAAATTCTCTATCATTAGTTGGTATTAAAAAATCATACTCACTTCTTTCCCAAACAAAGTCTGCTATATTCCAGTTTGTATCTTCTACTTGCCATTCAGCACCACCAGTTGATTCTTCAACATAAATTTTTAATTTACAAGTTGATCCTATTATAGGTTGAAAATAATCATCATCTTGAGAATAATTTACTGTAACACCATCTTCTGCTAGAGTTAAATTAGAAGAAGGTGTGCCACTATAATTCCATTGAAATATCTGTAATCTAAATTTATGATTATCGGTATCATAAAAATTCGTAAAATATTTTTCTCCGTATGCCATAACGCTAACCAGTTACTCTTGATCTGAAGTCTCCTGCTCTTTCAAGTGCTAATATTAAATCTTGGCCTTTTAATACAAACTCACCTTTTTGATTACCTCCTATTGCACCTACCATCTGTGGTAATCTGTTTAATGGTATTACTGCCTCCGATTGACCTGCCTCTCCAATCATACCCATAACTGGTTTTGTAACTATACCACCGTTAGCAAAACCAAGTATGCCACCCATACCACCACCTGATCCTCCTCCTCCTCCTCCAAAGCCTGCAACAAGTTTAAATGCACTTTTAAATGATGTGCCTCCTATTGCAGCCATAACAGCAGCGATTGCAATCATAATAGCAAGCTGTTTTAATAATTGAATTACAACTTGTTGAATTGATTTTAAAAATGTACTAAAAGCATCAGGATTAGATAAAGCATCAAACATCAAATTCATACCAGTAGTCACAATATTTGAAATAAGTGCAAATTGTTTTTGTGCTTCACTTGTATCTTGTACTGAACTGAGATAATCTCTCGTATTTAAAGACGCAATATTTAATGATTCTGATAGTTGTGTAGTTAAAGGAATTGTTTCTTTTAGACTTGTATTATAGCTTATATTATCTGTAGCAATTTGTGTTGTTGCATCAGATAAATCTTTAGTTGGATTTTTAATTTCATTAACCTTTCTGTTAAACTCTGACAATTCTTTTGTTAAAGTATCAAACTCTTTTTGTGCTTCTTTTACAACTTCATTTTGTTTTAAGAACCTATCTGTTTGAAACTCTAAACTTTTTGCTGTCGTGTTTTGATTACCATTTAACTCAATCAATAAATCACTTAATTTTTTTAATTTTTGATTTTCAATATCTAACACCTCACCTTGTCTTTGAATTTTTGATGTTAAATTATCTGTCTCTACTGATATTTCATTTTCAAGTTCTGCGAGTCTTTGTCTTTTTCTTTCATTGGTAATTTCAACTAATTTTCTTTGTGTCTCAGACAATGCAAAACTTGCTTCTTCTAAATTATCAACTGCATCTTTTGCTTCTTTAAAGTCGTCTATTAATGCTTGATTTGGATTTAACAAATCAGTTATCATTCCAAATAATCCTTTGAACTTATTTATCACAGAAGTTAATACTGGCATTAAGGCATCACCTATAGTATCTTTCATCTTATCAAATGAATCACCTAAGTTTGATATCTGTCCACCTAATGTATTTGATATACCAACCATTGCACCTGATACACCTTTCAGATCACCAAGAGAAAGTATGTAGTTTTGTATTGCGTCAGATGTGAAATCAACTTGTGTCTTTACGTTTTTGAAAGTGAATGTTACTTGATCCCCTTGCTTACTAGCACGAATACCAAACTCTTTTAACCTTTCAAACTCACCTACTTGAGCATCAATAATAGCTTCAGTAAGCATAACAAATTCTTTACCAGTAGAAGATGCTAGATCACCAAGTTTTCTCATCTCTTCTGATGTAGGTTTAAATCCTTGATTAGCTAGTCTTACAAAACTGTCTGTCAATTCAGATACACTAAATGGTGTTTTAGATGCAAAGTCTGTAATCCTATCTAATGCTTTTTGTGCTTCTGATTCGCTTCCTAAAGTATTTGTAAGTACAGATTCAAACCTTTGAAAGGTAGATGTGGTTTCTATAACACCACCTGCAAACTCCATTATCTTATCTACTGCAAAAACCCCTGCAATAACACCACCAACCTTTGCTAGATTAGAACTAAAACCACTAACGCTTTTTTCACTTTTCTTGATGGCTTGGTTAAACTTACTAGCGTCACCATCAAATTCAAACTTTAATCTTTCCGTTGCCATAAATTAGAATTTAGTAACAAATATAAATATTTTACATCTTAGATATTTTACCTTCTGTCATAGTCTTATCCCAGTCTTTTAAAACGTTATCTAATTCCTCTTTGCTTAACGGTTTTGAGACTTTCTTTTTATGTGAATTATCTTGTGGTAGTTTGAATAGTTTATTTGGTTGTATGCGTTGTGAACTCTTCGTTGCATTTACATTTACAAGCATTGCAGATATGTAACGTAGTCTTTCCCATTCTAGGTTCTGATGTATCTGAAACGCTTCAGACATTCTCGTATTCTCTGCAAACGTATTCCTCCAAAAGGTATTAGGGTGTATTCCACATTGACCTATGTAGAAGTCTAAGATGTCCTCCCAAATATCAGTATCTACTTTTTTTTTACTTCTTCCTTAGCTACTCTTGGTATTCCCATATTAAGATCATTACCAAGTATCCTAGATTCAGTAAGTGCAGTCATCACCTTTTGTAGTTCTACTGCACCAAAGTCTTCTAACCAACTACCAACATCGTATATCGTGTAGTCAATAGGGTTCTTTTCTTCTTGATCGTGTGCAATCAAACCTGAATAAATCAATGCTCTGATTGATGATATGTTTAAGTTTTCTGCTGTGAAGTATTGTTCAAGATCATTAAGACCGATACCGAGAGTTTCTGTGAAGTGACACCAAAAATTCATAGAGAAATGGAGGGTTCTCTCTTTCCCTCCAATCTCTATTTTTATATAACCTCTTTTACTATTCATATAGTAAAACTAATACTAATAATTAGAATATAAAAATTATTAGTTTGTACCTATAGAAACTGCACCAGTAGAAGTAAAAGTACCTGAAAAAGTTATAGGTGCTTCTGCATCTGCCGTGTAATCAATAGAACTAATAAACCCTTGTACTGCATAAGTAGTATCACCACTTACGGCAGTACCAAATTTTGCGTGGATTTTTGTTCTATTATTTGCGTGTCCTATCATAGTATCAACATCTACAGTATCATCATAGGCAACAAAAGAATCGAACGATATGTCCAATGATCTCGTGCCTGCAATAACCTCTCTGTAACCACCACTATCTTTAGAGGTAGCTTCAGGAGTATCTAAAGCGAATGATAAACTAGCCGATGTTGAGTGTCCTAAATTTGTAAATGAACTACCGTCTGTACTTATTGATAGTACAAGAAGTGTTCCATTCATTAAACCTGTGCTTGGCATAGTATTAAAATTTAATTGTTAAACAAATAATACTACAAACTTAAATAAGAAAATATATAATTATTTTTATTCAGATACTGATAATGTAATTGAAGTAGGGTTGATTTTCTCTTCTATCTGTGCATCGAGATTAGCTTTCATTTCAGCAACCTTCTCTTCACCCATAGTAGTCTCACACCATTCAGTCACTTTTGCATTTGTTAAATCTGCAAAAGGTATGAAGTCTGTGATGTCATCAGTAGAGATAACTTGCGTACCAATTATAGTAGCACTATATGGATTATCCTTTGCATCTACTTTATCTGATGTGCAGTTGTATCTCCAATGAATGTTATATATCACGTCTGTGTTATCGTCTTTTGAAGGGTAACAGTCAACTGTCTTGCAGTCCCACGAGTAAGTATTTTTTGCTTTTGCCATAATTTTGTATTTAATATTTTAACAAATATAATAAATTTTTAAATCTCTTTTTCTAGTTCTTTAACTCTAGCTTCTAATTCTTGTATTGACTTTAATAAGATAGGTACTAACTTACTGTAATCAACACCTTGCATATTTTCACCATCCTTTTCACCTACAACTGCTTGTGGAAATACCTCTTGAAGTTCGTGTGCAATAACACCATAATCTCTAGTGTTGTTTGAGTTCCATTTAAAATCATACATCTTAATCTTAGATGCAATCTCTAAAGCGTTAAAATCTTTAAAATCTTCTTTTAATCTGTAATCAGATGAAGTTGCATAAACTGTTGATGTACCACTTCTCGTAATACTACCAACAGCAGTTCCATCTGATTGTGCAAAAAGAATAAACCCAGTATTAGAAGAATCATCTTCTATTGTCATACCATAAGTAAAATTACCTGAACCCGCATTATTAGAAATTTTTAATGCAGATGATGTTGAACTATCGATTGTTGAATTTTGAATTACACCATCATTTGCGATACGCAAACGTTCTGAACCATTGTTATAAAATTGAAGATTACCAGCTTCGTGATTTTGTATATATAAATTCGTAGAATTATGATGAATAACAGAACCATCTCCTGAAGCAGCTCCAGACCCATTGTCTGTTAAATGAAGTTCAGAAGAATTGCCACTAGGATTGTGTATATGAAGAACCTTTCCACTATTCCAAGCTGCAGGCGAAGTCGTCCCAATTCCAACATTTCCTGCACTCGTGATACGCATACGTTCTGTTGCATCAGTAAAAAACACCATAGAATTATCACTATGTTGATATCTTAATATTCCCCTATAGGCATCAGCACCACTTGTTCCATCTGCAAAGAATATATTTGAATCATTAGATGTGCCACCTGCTATTGTTAATCCAGTATTACCAGTTCCTGCAATTACTAAATGATATCCTGCCGAATTATATGAAGAAGGCGAATCCGTTCCAATACCGACATTATTTCCACTTGTTAGTGTCATAGTTTTACCACCTGAACCACCTAAAAATAAATCTGCTTCATTAGGTGATTGTCTTTGAACTTGACCTATGTTTGTAGAAACACCATTAGATTTTAGATTAATAAAATT
>VMHT01145296.1_pt1 | contig 14234 bp, 16 predicted proteins | sample 4693611 | NCBI WGS metagenome assembly VMHT01 (sample SAMN12280063, study PRJNA550983) | marine metagenome | isolation source: seawater sampled from same location over 5 years 0.02-0.2 micron viral filtrate | place: USA: collected off the coast of southern California halfway between the port... ... | reverse complement strand
TTTTAGCCCCGCAATTTGCCGATTGATTTCAGACCAAACGATGCGCCGATGCTGGCAAGGATGCCATAGGACAGCCAGCTAGGACAGTCTTCCCGCAAGAACCGGAACCCGTCTGCAATGTAGGGCTGGGCTTGTGGCACGAAACACGCAATGATTAGACCGATGAACAGTATCGTCCACAGTTCATCTTTCCAGCTATCAGCCGATGCAGACATCGCCGCTTCTTCCCAGTTCGCATCGCTTTGAACTTTCTTGGTCTGTGCTTCAATCTTGGCAACAGCCAAAGCCTGTTTTGCTTTTGCCTTCTCGGCGCGGTTCTTCAAGAATGTGCCAGCAAGGTTCGCCAGTGGTGTGATAAAATTAAGTGCCATCAATAACTCCATATCCAAGGACGCGGGAACCCGTCCGTTTCTGTCAGTGTGTCTAAGTGAATAAAACGTGCATCGCCGGTCTGCGATACGCCGATGCCGGTGAAGCCCATGCCGGTGGCGTGCTTTAAGAGCGTGTAAGCCTGACTGCCACGAATTAGAATATCAGCCGCCCGACCAGTCGTGTGCGGCGACAGCTTGCCAGACTGGGCTTTTGCAACTTCGATCATATGCTCCGGCGACCTGTAACCTGATGTGATGCGAAACCCGAACCCGCACTTTGTCCGCAAGTCCTGTAGCCGGTACAAGAAGTCATCATCCATCTTTGTCTCTCCGGAGTGCGAACAAGTAAACTCGCCCTCACTAAAATTCTCTAAATCATCCCAAACGCTCATGCCTGTCTCCGTAAATCAATCTCGCGCAACACTCTTGCTAACTGCGCCACCTCGTCATTATCCAACATCGTGCTGATATCTAAATTCATCCTGACAGTTCGATGCTGAAACACTGGTCTAAAATACACGCGCCGGATGTCCAGCGCAACCAGACACAAGATATCAACGGCATCTGGATCAAGACGCATTTTTGACTTTGACCCGCGTGCCGTTGCCCAGCGATATCGTGGCTTGCACCTTGCATTACTCTTATCAAAAGTTGGGCGCGATGATGTTTTGACTTCGCATCGGTACATCTCGCCGCCATCTGCCATGACCAACAAATCAAAGTCTTGTTGCTGGCACAAGATTGCCCGATATCCTGATTGCTCAATAATACCCGCCGCCAGCAATTCTCCGGCGCGGCCTGTCTTTACTGCTGTGCGGCTGGTATCCACGGCAAATTTAGATGCTCAAAATTAGCATCACGCCAGCAACCCCAATGAAGCCCAGCGCAATAAATACTTTTAGAATTATGTCTTGGACTTCTTCGACTTCTTTGCGCCGTTTTATTCTTGCTTGCTTTATCTTTTCTTCGCGTTCTTCGATCCGGCGTTTGCGCTCTGCCACGATAGATTCGTAAAAACCGTGACCGAACCTTAGATTGATTTCCAGTTTTAGGCTCTGCATTTGCTCTTGCAAAATCCGGTATTGGATCATCTCATCGGCAACATCTTTGAACCCAATCTTCGGGCTGTAGCGTTCTTTGTTGAACTGGTCAAAGCCCTCAAACACGCTGGCAAGTTGCTGACCAATCTGAGCAGCATCTTGCATACTATTAATGTTTTCTTTGATGAAGGCGATGCCGGAACGCGCAAGAGCCAGACCAGTAAGTGCTGTGCTAATCGGCTCCATCTTTGCGCTCCTGTAGCGCGTTCCAGATGCGTATAGACACCAAGACAAACGCACCAATCATAACAGCCAGTTCGACCCAATAGGTCGCGTTGACAACCCAAGGCGCACTCATCGCTCCGGCGGCAATGGTTAGGTCTTGGACTGTCTTGCTTTCCATTTTAGCCCTCCAACGCAGTTAATCGCGTTTCGATGTCAGCCAAGCGTTGCTCAGTAGCCGCACCGATAAACGCCAGCAGTTCAGGATATCGGATGCCAAGACGGGTGCGCTCTGTTGCACCTTCTGGGGCTTCTTCGGCTGTATCATAGGTGTCTGTGCGGGTGTATGCGTCTTGTGCTTCAACAGCTTCAACAGCCTCTGACACTAATTCGCCATCGTCATAAACTGCATCTTTAGCTTCAACGGCTTCAACGGCTGGCACTTCGGTCTGTGTTTCCCACCAAGTGTCGGAACACCAGAAAGCGTACTTCGTTGCATCAAGTCCTGCATCGGTCATTGCCGATTGCACTTCCTGTGCAATTACGCCAGCGTGTGTTCTGGCACTGTCACCCTTAGATGCCACCTTGTCTTTCCATTTAAAGGTCTTGAACAGTTTGCTGATAGCTTTGGCGGCTGTAATTTCTGCGCTGGTTAAGCTGGCGATATCTTGTTTTTCATTCTGGTCGGATGTTTGGATTGTGCCGTTGGTCGCAAAGATGTCGTCCCATCTCCTTGCTGAATATCCGATGTCAGAAGTGTTGTCAGCTCCGGGTCGCCACGTTCCACCAGTTTGTGCGGCATCCCACACAACTTCTCTATTTGCCGACCCTGAAAAAAAGGAAAGGAAATCACCACCAGTGTCAATTTTCAAAGAGCCAGAACTGGATGCAATCGTCCCGACAGTTGTGCCATCTTTGCGAAACGATGCAATATCGCCATCAGTGCTTTTTCTATTCAAAATCATGACGCCTGATGATTGACTACTACATGCAAATATCTCACCATTTGCACTATAAGATGTGCCGACTGTACTTGTTGCATTGATGTTATTAAAAATAGAACCAGTATGCCCCACCAGCACATTGCCCGAACTGTCGATACGCATACGTTCTGACGAACCCGTAGCAAACCGAATATCTTCAGCACGAATACCAAAAGGTTTTAACGCTGATTGTGCGGTATTGGTTACTTGTAGTGCAAAGTTTCCACTACCGACTTCACCAACGCTATCGGCAAACGTACCCATAGCATTTGTTGATATTGGGATTTGAATATCGCCCGAATCGGTAAGGGTAACTCTGGTGCCAGTGCCGCCACCTTCATCCCAGTTGTCTATAAAATGAAGCGACCCACCGCTTGCTTTAATATCCCAGTAAGCCCCCAGACTATCGCTTGCACCTGTCTCAGCAAGTCGCAATGTTGCTTCTGCGGAACCAGACGATGTTTCTGTGTCTCTAATGGTAACAATAGGATTAGCACCACGAATCTCAGCAATGGTGTCAGGTGTGTCTGTACCAATTCCAACCTTACCATCATCTGTAATCGTCACGACAGTGACGTGGGCATTGACACTGGAACCTGTCGAACCCGCGCCATCAGCAGTCTGAAATATGATTGAACCACCAGCACCCGTACCCGTCCCTGCACCACCTTTTATCGTCAGTGCAGTTCCAGCCGTGTCCGTGCCTGACGCATCTTCCACATCAATTTCTGTTGCCAGCGTGCCAGCTACATCGTTGCTCTGGTCTAGCAGAAACAGAGGTATCCACGCATCATTATCTTCATTGCGGATATACAGCTTATTCGCTGACGTATCGTACCAGAGTTGATTGGCGTAAGTGGTTGATGGTGCGGATGTGCCAGAGTTTGTTGACGATATCGCCAACAGAACATTGTTAATGTCCGTGCGTGTCGCTGGAAATGATTGGTTGTCTATAACGTAATCGTGTTGTGCCATTTTACCCTATGATATGACTGCGCCATATCCCTTCGCTTGATAATCAAAAGTGCGGTTCACCACTGCGTTAGAACTGTTCTTGAACACTACGTTGAACCCTGTTGCTGATTTACTCGTCACCAAATAATAATCGCCCGATGCCATGTTCTGCGCCGTGATAGCTACGTTCTGTAAGACGCTAAACGCCGGACTGAACGTCACATCATAGCCGCCTGATCCCGTCCCAGATGATAAATCATTTCCGTGATCAAGTCTATCGGGCATGTCAACTGTGACCTGTAGCGTCTCAACTTTTGGCGATGCGCTTGTGTCGTTGCTGTTTAGAACGGCTCTAAACTTGAACGCACGCGCTGAATATTCGCCAACTACGAAATCACGGAAATCTGTGAACGTGGGCGAACCGGATGGATTGTCGTCTGTCGTGGCGATTTGCAGTGTTGCGTTGGTATCACCAAACGATGATGTGTCACCGTCAAAGAAACCTTCACGCGCATCGAATAATCCGGCGGCATCTTCAAACAAGTCCACATAATCAAGGCGGTTGATGACAACCCGCGATGTCACGCGACTGGTAAATTTACTGCCTAAATCCACCACCGTGGCAAAGTCATAAGTGCCTTCATTGTCCACTGTCGAACCGCCGCCATCAAATAGACCTTCCAAATCATCAAAGTTGCCTGTCGCGCTATCAAACAAGATGGTCGTGTCCAATATTAGAGCATTGTCAACAACGATGACATCATTCTTGGTGCCGGCAAACGATGGGCTTTCCGTGACTGTTTGAACTACGTTGCCAGCTTCAATCTCATTAATGATGGCAATGGTCGCTGTTGCATTCCGGCTTTCTCTGCCGCCTTTGTCCACACTCTTAATCAGATATGTGCCGGTGATAGCTGGCACGATGACTGTGTTCGCTGGGCGGCTGACTTTCTTTGCCAATGTGCGTGATGTGTTGAACGCCGCCCCTGACGTTGCTGTGCTATGGCGAATGATGTAGTGGCTTAAATCCAAGTCTGCCACGGGTGTCCATGTTAGGTGCGCTTCTTTGCCGATGATGTTGACCGCAAAACCTGTGACATCGGCTGGCAAGTCCAGCGATGCCGTGATTTGTTGCGTGGCATTGGTGAACGCAGACCTGTTGCCCAGACCCGATATGCTTCGGGCGCGCACATCATAAGTTGCGCCAGCTTCCACGTTAATCATCTCAAAGCGTGTCGATGATGAGATGCCCAGCGATGTATAAGTGCTGTCTGTAGTTTTCTTGGCTTGAACCTCAAACGCCGTTGCAAGATTGTCACCTGTTGAAATATCCACCAGCAAAACGTCAATCGCTTCTTCGTTGACCACACGCAACTCATCAGACGTTGTGACCGATGGCGCAAGAATATCAAATGGCGATCTCAGTTCTGTGTTGTCTGCTTGGAACGCTGTTTCTTCGGCTGACCAATCGTACACACTGGATGCCAGTTCGCGCACCGTCAAATCCACACCCAGCGTTGCCGCGCCATCATCGCCAACTGAACTTGCAAAATTCCAGTTGACGATTTCAAACACCTTACTGCTGAACCCAAACCGATCCAGCGTCACCATAATCGTGTCGCCCACATTGTATTTAAAGGCAGTCAGTTTGCACGGCAGGGTCATCACAAGCTGTTGCCGTGCCTTGAACAGATTAATCTTGGCGATGCGTTGCGCCATTGAACTGGACTGGGTAAACGGCAAGTCAAGATTAGTGAACACCTGTTCGCCGTTATCTTCCGTCTGGAATGTACTGGATGTGATTGGCGCATAATCTGTCGGCTGGAAGTTGCCAACCTCATCCGGCAAAAACACGCCTTTTACTGCGTTGAAATTATCGCGTCTGCTGGGTTTAGTATTGACTGTGATTGCACCCATCAAATCATCTTCAGTCAATGTGTCGCTGGGTGCTGTATATGCTCCGGCTTTCAGATACCATTTGCCGCCAGAGTAATACAAAGACCCAGCCATGCTGGACAGGATTTCTTCGATGATTTGCTTCGGCTGGTTTTCAGTATCAATCACGCCGTGCGCTTCATATCTGTTTTCAGTTCCACCAGCCGCAAGCGCAACATCTTCATCGCATACATTCGCGGCGGCATTAAATGATGTTGCGTCAATCTCATCGGCTGACGCGCCCAGCCCATATTTTGTATCTGTCAGATAGTCGCGCAGGATTAATGCCGGATTGGTTGAAAACGCTGTCGATGATGTGCGTGTGTCCAATACCTTTTTGCCTTGAACGATTGTGCTGATATTCGGGATGCCATTCGGGAAAGCATCAGTGTCATAAGTCAGCTTGACATATATGTAAGCTATGCCGCGAAAGCGATCATTATCAGTAAGTCCTGACGTAAAATTAAACCCACCAGTATTCAATTTAATTGTTACGTTTGAAGCCTGATCGTCAGCACCCAATCCCGTCAGCACTTGCGCCTTACCAGCGTATTGCTCTGGGGCTGTGACGTTGCCAGAGCCATCAATGGTCAACTCATCATCGTTGAAGAATATTTTTTCAATGCTATTTAGTTCATTGGAAGCTATTGCCACGATCATATGCAAAAACTCTGACTTGCCAGTGGTTTTCATGTAAACAATCGCGCCAGATACCTTTTGCCGACCATAAACAATCTTGCGGCTAGTCAATGGCTGTTTAACCATTTGACTTCGAGCAGTCATAGCACCTTGCGGATTTAGTTTCGGTTTTTTCTGTAAAGCCATTGACAAGCCGGTCAAGGCAAGCGTGGTGATAAAAGTTGTTGCAAGCGCGGCGGCAGTTATAGCCGTGCCAATAGCATAATAAGTAGCGGCTTGCGCTCCGACTGCTACTACTGCGGCGACAACTGCTTGGGGTGACATTTTATATTCTCCACGCTTTCACGGCTGATGAGTGCGGCAAGAATACCAGACCACGCTCACCAGTCACAGAAATTTTATCGCCAGTCACTACGCCGACTGCTAACCCGTCCGGTGTTCCAACAGCCGCCCAATCGCCACGCTTGGCAACAGCTACATCAATCTCATCTAAACGCTGGTGAAGGCAATCAATCATGCCGTAATATCCCTCACGCATAAACGCACGCATCGAACCAAACTGGTTTGTGTATTCGGCTTTATATAATTCTGGAAAGCGTGTCTTGCCGCAGATAGCTTCTTCGCACCTGACAGCAAATGTAAAGCAATCGTTTGAACCCCAAGCAAACGGCTCTGACCGATATGCCTCAACCGCTTCGTTGAGATTTTTTTCCCAGCCAGCAAGCCTAGGATAACGGCTGGAAGCCGTTAAAAAATGGTCTGAATACAAAGTCACTGTCATTCTTACCTGATCCCCAAGCAATCTCTTTATCTTGTAAGCTGGCGACATAGCGCAAACTTGTGTCTCCGGCGAACTGATTTTGCTGATCGTTGTCTGTATATCGGCGCACTCTGGCACGCTCTAAGTCAATTAATCGGCTTTCGGCTGATAGGCTGATGTTCGCAGTCTCACCGGCATCTTCGATCGTCATAACATCCATGCGACCATCGAAAACAAGATATGGGTCTGATACTACCGCGCCGGATGATATCACGCCCAGATAAACTTTAGCAGAACGACCCTGATAGCTTTCGGTCAATGCGACAGATACCAGACTGCTATTGATGCCGTTCAGCGCGAGATTAACGCCTCTGGCGGCTATCTCAACAGTTTCTTCGATGGGTGATATAGAAAGCAATTGACCGCCGCCTGTGTACGTTTCAGATGCGACTGTGATATCACCATAGCCTGTCCATAGCTTAACATCTCCGCTATCGAACCCCAGCTTGATAGCAAAAAACGGTTCTAATTCAGGTGCCGCAAGCTGGTTCTGGACTGCTGTTGTTAGGTTCCGGCTCATAGGCTTTCCACCGCGCCAAAGGCGATGCCGTACAGCCCCATATTGTTGATGTTCCAACTGCTTGCATTGTCGTTCAAACGAAACACGCCCTTGGCATTTGCCACCACTACTGTCGATCCATCAGCCGGTGATGACCGCAAGTTAGGCCAGATGTCCAGCGTTGCTTGACCCGAACCATTACTGCTGGTGTCGGTCAACACTTTATAAAGCTGTGCTGTTGCGGCAGAACCCAACTGGATATAATCACCCGCCTTGAGATAGTTTGTGGCACTTGCTGGCAGACCATCAATCGCTAATGTGTCGCCGGTTTGACTTGCGCCATTGACCACCGGTGTCCCTGCGGTTGTCGATGCTGAACCCTGCGCTGTACCACCTAGCGGATCGCCAAGCAAAAATGTGCCTTTTTGCCCATACAGGCTGGTCAAAAACGTCACCCATTCTTCAGCGTTCACACGTTGCATCGGCGGCAGTTTTATGTCGGCTTCCCAGCGTTGACCGGCAAACTGATATGTCTGCTGTTTGAACGTGAATGGCGATGTCGAAACACCGACCACGTTTCTGGCAATCAACGTAATCTCTGCGACTGTCTTATTGGTCGGCGTTGATAGCGGATAACTGATTGCCATGATTAACCCCCAAACGCTTTACTGAATGACCCGCCGCGCAACCGACTATCAGCCACAGCCGCTTTCGTTGCGTTGGCAATCTGCGGCATCAGGTTCACAATCTCTGACCGGACAGTTTGCTGAACGCCAGTGGTGACGTTGATGGTCTGGTTGACTGTAACGCCACCGCCGCCAGCACCCGCCAAATTCTTATTGCTAACAATAGAGCCAGATGATGATGGAACGAATAACTCCGCTCCACGTTCACCTACCAAATAGGGCTGACCGCGCTGTACTGGGCCACCGATTGCTCTGCCGGTTAAACCTAATGCCCCAGCAATCGGGCCAGTAATTGCTTTTTGAATAGCCATTCGCGCAAGATCAGCAACGATGGATTGCGCCATTGAACGGAAAGCATCTTTCGCGCTTGTTGCGCCGGTCACGATGCCGACCAAACTATCTTCCAGACTTTTAACGCCGCGCAGTGCGACATTGGCAAGATTGGCTTGAACGTCTTGTGCCGCCTCTGCGTAGTCATCAAATGCTTTTTTTGCTTTTTGCAGTGTGGTTTCCTGTCTATCAATAGCATTGGTATTGCTGTTGATGCCCTCAGTCGCTGAAGTTATTGACTCAGGCAAAGTGTTAAAAGCGTCAACAATTTCGAGCAACCTTTTTTCCGTTTCCTCACCAAGCGTTGATTTTTCTATATCCTCGAACAGTCTTCCAGAAATAAGGTTGATGGTGTCAATAAATACATTTGCCAACCCGCGCATAGCGGAAATCGCCTTTGCAATCGCCTTCAACAAATTGATTGTCAAGAATGTCGCAACTTTCGCAAGTGCTGGCATCATTACAGATGTTATTTGATGCCCGATGGATGTGAATGTGCGCCCCAACGCATCAAACCTGTCATTGGCTTCCTCGACTGCTTTTGCCTGCTCCCCCGTCAGTTCAATGGTCAAGTCGCTAAATTGATCTCGTATTGCGTTGAGTTCTTCCGAACCGTTCTGCAACATATTGACCATTCCAGCACCGGAACGACCAAATAAATCCATCGCAATGCGAACCCTGTCTGCTGGGTCTTGCACTCCAGTGAACCCGTCAGCGACTTCGTTCAAAAGCTGATTGCTGTTTTTTAGTGAGCCATCAGTGTTGGTAACTGATATGCCCAGCATCTCAAAGGCGCGAACACCTGTTCCGATGCCGGTTGATGCTTCGGAGATGGATTTATTGAAACGCTCAAAACCCTTTTTCAGTTCCCCAGCGTCCGTACCTGTCTGCGATGCGGCGAACTGCAAAGATTGAAGCTGTGCGACTGTGATGCCAAGCCGGTCAGATTGCTTTGCTATGTCGTCAATCTGTGACGAAAACTGTTTCAATGCAAGTGCGCCACCAAGACCGGCAACGGCTGTTCTGACGTTCAAAACTCTTTTAGAAATACCACCAAGACCATCCCGAACCTTACGAAATCCGGCAGACGTTTTGTCAAACGCCCTGATGACAATATTAAGATTTTCCTGCGCCATCTAAAAACTCCAAATAAGCCAGCCAGCCGACCAATTCATTATATGGCAAACATTCAATCTCTGCGATGGTTTTGTTTAAGCGATCAGCCAGCCCGTACATCACGAACAAAAACTGATCGCTTTTTAGTTTTTTTCCGCGTCCTCGATGGTGTCAAGATTGCCCATCAACTGACTTGCAACATTGGTCACAGTCGTCAATGGCTGACGCATTAAAATTGGCTTATCATCCAAATCAAAAGCACTGTCGCCCTGATCCGTTTCGGCCTTCATAATAATCAAATCAACAAGTGCTTCGATTGTCTGATTGTTTAGGAAGTCTGGATGCTTTCTTTGCAGTTTGTTGAACTCGCCGCAAAGCAATTCGCCAGCATACAAAACCAACGGCTCACCATCACCCCACTCTGCCACTTCAATGCGTGTGCGTGTGGATGATTTGTTTGCGCGTATTTGTTCGCCAAGTTTAGACATGGTGCCACCCCCGTCTGTCTAGTTATACAGTTGTTTCAGTAATCCCGCCGGTGCCTTGTGCAGTGAACGCAACTTCGACCATACCGTCAAAAGATGAGTTTACTGATTTGCCGGTTACGATAACTGTGCCGGTGAAATATGTGTCGCCAGCCGCCGCACCTTCTGGGTACAGTTCCAGCGTCAAAGATGAACCAACATCCAACGCACCTTGCGCCGCGTCAGTCTCATCAAAGAAACATTCGACCGATGCGGTGTATGTACCAAGACCGGCCTTATATGAGCGAAAGCTGTCGCCCATGCTGGTGTCTTCAATTACTTCGCCGGAAATATCAAGGGTGAATGAACGAACTTCGGCAAGGGTGTTGCCGCCGACTTTAACAAGTCCTTCTGATCCCGCGTGTGTTGCCATAGTTAGACCTCATCAACTTCAGTTGCAACTTCGTCGGACTTTTTGGGCTTCCGACTTTTGCCCTTCTTCGGTTCTTCTTCCGAATATCCATTGGCAAGCAGTCTTTTTGCTGTATCAGGCCAGCAATTTATCGCGTTGCCATTTTCATCATATACTGTGACGCGCTTCATCTTAAACCGCCCCTTCAACATCGTTCTCAAGTGTAGCAAAACTGACCGCGACTGTAAACTTGCCAACCGCAACAGTTTGCTCTCCATCCGGTGTGAAGTCAGCTTCAAAGCTGACGACTTGCGTATCCTTTGCATTGCCGCCGCGTGTCAAATCAGTCTGCAATGCTTCTTCGACCTCAACCGCAATCGTGTCCAGCGTATTGTCCAGATTGGCAGTGCCTTTGACATAGGCTTCAACACTGACCTCAAGCTGACGCATCTGTGTGCGCGGCTTGGTCATTGTCGAATATTCTGTGTCTTCCGACTTGGTGTAAATACACAGCGCGGGAAGTTTTGTATCTTCCAATGGGAAAAACCGCGTTTGAAAAACATTGCTTCCCGTGGTCGTCAGGCCGGTCAATGTGGTCGTGATATTATCACGAATTAACTTCCTAACGTGCGCCATCAGTTCTGCTCCAGAACAAGCGTTGTGACACCGGTGCCATCGTCTTGCACGATGCGGATTGTGTACGCTACCGAATTGATTGTAATTGCGTCACCTTCGGCGGCAGACGAAACATCAGATGTCTGGCATTGAAAGCGCGGCTGTTGGATTGCGATGCCTATCGTGCCGCCAGCATCTGCCTCGAAATATTCGTTGTCAAAAATGCCGTTGATGTTTGTGGCTGAACCGCCCGATGGCGTATAGCTGGCAGTGACAGCAAAGTCATCTGCTTCAAAAAATATCGCTCGTTCTGTAGCGGTTTCGACAGCCATCAATCATCTTCCGGTGTTGCCAGTCCTTCGACTGCACGATTGGTTTTCTTCGGCGCGGCTTTCTTGACCTTAGTAGCCAAGCCTCGCGCAATAAGACGTTCCGCAGTGCGAACATCTAAATCATAAGTTTCGCCGGTCATAAGGTTGCCACCAGTTCCAGCAAAGCACTTCTGTAAAATCTTAACTTTCACAATACCACCTCAAAGGTCTTGACGGGACAGCCAACCTTCTCACTGACTGCCCCGCCAATTCCATAACGCCTAGTTAGGCAATGCTTACTTCGTCAGTTTTTGCAAAACTGACAGCACTTCTAACACCAACGTCTAACTCAGCGTGAAGAACCATGCGTATAGTTCCCGACTTGCTGTTGCTGTATGGATCAATCAGAATCGACGGTGCGCCGAACTGAGCAATCATAAGCTGAGAGAAGTCGCCATAAATCAGAGCAGAAGCGTCATTGCCGCCATCGCCCGGATCCAGAGTTGTCGGCACATTGCTGGTGAACTCAATCGGCTGACCATAGAGTTCAGTCCACGGTGCATCCAAGATTTGAACGCTGTCCGTGCTGGACACTTTGGCAGTTGAAGCCAATTTCGCTTTCACAGCAGGGTGTGACAAGAAGCCAGCCGCCGCGCTGTTCACGATGCCATTGTCTTCCTCAACCAGCTTGACCAGAGCAATGATGTCTGCCCATGTCAGAGCGTCAACGTCAGTGCCGGACGAGATGTCCAGATTGTTGATGCCTGATGTGTTGAGGATACCAGTCGGCTGACCGGAAGAACCGGAACCATTGATTGCATAGAACTCCGTGCGGTCTGCGGCAGATGCCAGCAGATCGTTACGGATGATTTGCTCAATGGCAGGGACGCTTTCCATAACCAGCAAACGAGACATTTCTACAAATGCGCCCATTGTGCGCGGTTGCAGAGTAACGCCACCGTCTGTGCCAGCACCATCAGCGACATCTGCGAGTTCTTCGACAAATGCGGCGTTTGCGCCAGTAGCCAGTTTCGGCATTTTAATGCGACCAGTCAGACCTGACAGGTATGTGGTTCCCAGACCGCCAAGAACCTGACGAGCGCGCAGGGCTTCGATAAACATATCGCCACGGTGTTCCGTAGGTACGAAATCATCGAAAACAACTTCGGCACCAGAACCGCCGGTTGCGGCAGTTGAGAGTGGCCCACGCTGTTGCCATGCAAAGTCAGGGACATATACGCCTTCGGCAGAGCGACCAACCTGACGAGTAATTTCGTCATTGATTTCGCGCTCCAGACCGGCTTCACGCCAGTCGCCAGTGGCCTGTGCTTTAACCATACGACCCAAAGAATACTTGCGTGTTTCTTTGACGGGTGCGTCGATTACGTTTGCGGGAGCATCAAGCGGCTTGTCGTCGCCAATTAAGTCCAGCAGTGCGCCACGGAACTGGTCAACAGACAGTCCGTCACGAATGGCAGTTTCGCCCAAGTCACGCTTGTTGTGCTTGGCGGCGATTGCCAAGATTTCGGAATCGTTCTTGCGTGCAGTGCGGACAGCTTCGGCCTTTACTGCATCAAGATCAATGCCTTGGTTTTCAGTTGTATCAGTCATCTTAATCTCCTGTGTAACTGATGATTGCAAAGGTTCGGAAACTGACCGCCCAACTCCGACCAGACTTGACTGATCGCTCGGAATTGAAACAATCGATATTTCCATTGGCGTGGTTTTAACACGGACGATATCATCTGTGTCGCCATCACGCTCAACGCGACCATCGATACGATAGCCGACTGAAATGTTCTGACGAATACCGTCACGAACATCGTCGAAAACTTCTGAAGCATCCTCGCCTTTTCCAAAGCGAACAACTGCACGCAATCGACGCGCATCTTCATCCATCTCAACTGTCTCGACGACACCGATTTGCTTGGTCATATCATGGTCAAGCAAAAGCGGCGCACGCCCAGAATTAAGAAAGTCCAAATTCATGCTTTCGCGTGAATGGTCTATAACTTCCATGCCAAAGTCGCGCTCAACAGGTTCCTCACTGGACACACCAATGCGGACGCGGCGCGTGTCTTCATCAACAGCACGATCAGCGTCGAATGAATGATAACGCTTGACCATTTCACTGCGGTCAAGACGCTCCATATCTTTTTCATCGTCGCCTTTATTTTCTTTGTCTTCATCTTCGTCGTGATACGGACGCTCTTCCGTTTCCGGCATAGATTTGCCAAACGTGATGATATAAGCGTCATCCGTTTCCTCGACGTTCTGAATATGTCTCTGTTCCAAGTCTGCCATGTCCCGTTCCTTCGTTGATAGGGGATGCCCCAAGGGTAACAAATCTGTGTCATGTTTGCCACCCTGAAACCTTCCGTTCCTCAGAGCGAACAAAAATGAATTGACGCGCGCATAAGCCCACTGCTCTGGCGAACTTACATTTGGGCGAACACTGGCTGGGTTTGTTTTATATGCGCCGATACCGCGTTCAAATACTGTTGCCAAAGTGCGAACATTTGTGCGCTTAGTTTTTGCGTCACCGACTTCCTCATTGTGTTCATCAACTTTGTTTCGTAAGCCCTGTTGCACTTCATCGCTCAAATCTGAAAAAGCACGCTCATCATCTTTCTTGCCTTCAAGCTTCTTGATGAGTTCCAGCATGGCATCTTTCATGCCTTGTTCACCTAGCGTGCCAATCACACCCCACTTGATCTGCGCCACTACGCCGCCGATGTTTGATTTGTTTGGCTCCAAGTCACCATCTTTGAACTGCGCCCCATCCTCAAAGTGACGTGCCGCCCATGCCTCACGCTCTTTTATCCAGTCCAATGTGC
>VMHT01034219.1_pt1 | contig 14240 bp, 17 predicted proteins | sample 4693611 | NCBI WGS metagenome assembly VMHT01 (sample SAMN12280063, study PRJNA550983) | marine metagenome | isolation source: seawater sampled from same location over 5 years 0.02-0.2 micron viral filtrate | place: USA: collected off the coast of southern California halfway between the port... ... | reverse complement strand
TAAGAAAAATGTACCTATTAAATGAAGAAAGAAACAATATTTACAGTATAGATTTACAGGGAAATCAAACTGATTTATGTACTATTATTCCAATAATGGAAGAAGAAGATATAAATATGTTTGGTGAGGGATTAACTTTAAAATTAGCCTACAGAAAGAGAGTTCCATTAGATTTGAGAGATAGAAATCCAAGTATAAAAATGGCTAAATCAAAACTTTTAAAAGATAGACCACTATCAAAAGAAGAGTATAATAATTTGAGAATTGGAAAGGCTCTTGAAAAAGGTGAAAGAAATATATATGATTTGCAAAATGAAACTATAGAAGAAAGAAAGGTATTACAACATGTTCTAAAAGAAACACCTGAAAATAAGAAAGTAACACGCACTACAACAACAATTAAAACTTAAACCTTTTTGTAGAATGTTTCGACCGTTTCTATACTGTGGTCATTTAGTTTGGCTGATTTTATATATTGCTTTCCAGTCATATTTATTTTTCTATTATCATATGCTTTTCTTATTAATCCTATTGTTGTATGTGTTGAAATATCACTAAATATAACTTTCAACAATTTACTCAAAGCGGTTTTATTTAGTGGAATATTTTGATTAAATGTTGAATGAGTGGAAGTGAATAATGGACTACCATTTTGAATTTGAAAGGCTTCCGCATAAATTTTTACCATATCTATAATTTTTTTATTGAATATTTTAAATTTTTTAAATGTAGGTTGTATTTTTGAGCCGTGTATTAACCCACCTGTAGTCTTATTATGTTGTAAATAAATTACTTTGTCTTGCACCGAAAAATAATTTTTGCCATCAAGTGGTGGTTTTTTTGTTTTTGTCCATAGAATCAAATCAGTATATTCAACCAACCTCAATATTGAATGTAGTATAACTCCATCCACTTTTGTTTTATTTAATAAAATCAGACTAACAAGTATTATATTACGGAACTTTAGTTTTGGAAGAAAGGTTCTAACACCCTCATTAAAGTCTTCCAACTCTTTTGCATTTTTTATTCCTACAATATATTGATCATATAATTTTTCAGCAACTTCTACATATTCTTTGAAAGGTCTCATATGCTCTTCCTCAAAATCTGTTTTAGTGTTTCTGCTCTTTTTTTCAACGATTTCGTCTCTCAAGTTGATAGACCTTTTTCGTATATGTTCCTCCATAACTTTTAATTTATCACTAATATCAATTGTATTGGAAGCCAGTCTGATAAGTTTTCCTATTGCGTTCAAAAGTGTATTGAGATTATTGAGATTAGCGTCAATCTCAATATTTTCCAAAACTGGATTATCAAGATCATATGTTTCTTCCAAAGTATTTAACATAAGTTTTATATCTACTTTTTCTGCTGTTGGTGGTAATAAATGCACAGCAACAAGACTAACACTTCGTGAGTAGAGTTTAATTGAACTTTGAGATAGACCACCTGAATTATCACCAAACCATTTATTAAAATATAACTTGTAGTCTTTTACGCGTTGTCTGTCGTTTTCATTTAGATCTTTTTCTTTCATTATATTTTTAACGGATAATTTATTCTTAACCTTTGAACGAATTAAATCAAATTATTTTATTTACTATATTTTTTTATGTTAGAAAAATTAAATAATTATAGAAGCTTTATTATATGACCAAAGAGTTTGAAGAACTTGTTTCTAAATATGCCAAAAGAGTTGGTTTATATTTAAATGAAAACAAATTCTATGAGAAAGAAGCCCAAGTATATGGTTTTTGGGCTGCCTACATTAAATTTTGTTTGGACACTCATTATGCTACTTTAACAAGCGAAGTATTTAAACAACTTGTTAGAGATAAAATTTTAATCTTTGAAAATAATGTATATAGAAAAAAGTGGCATCACCACGAATATAAAAAGGAAAGAACTGAAAAACTATCAAAACTACAATGGAACTGATTAAATAGTTTTCTGTGGTGATCCTCTTATAATTTCGAGGAAAATCGTATTTCTATCTCCCAACTCACTTAAATCAGGTTTAGTAAGGTTGGGCAATAAAATTCTTGTTTCAATTTCTGATAGGATTAAAGGTGTATCACTTTCATGTTCGTAAGTAATAGAACTTTCTGCACCTGCTTGAGTAAAATTACCATTTGAATAATATGAACCTACAATTGCTTGAATTGACCTGCTGTCTTGAGAAGGTAGATTACCTTCAAAATTACTTTCAATTGAACCTCTCATATCTTGGCTGATTCCTCCTATACTTATCAAAAAGAAACCGTCTTGGGCAAAACCAGTATTAAATATTTTATCAAAGAAAAGTGTTGAACTTACATCTGTTGCTACATTACCGGTTCTCAAAGGTTGCATAAAAGACTTATCAGTTTTTAGAGACAAATCCAAACCTTCAAACGCCCCTGTAGTGGTTATGCCTTCTTTTACTTGACTACAGGATTTAACATTAACTTGTGTGCCTGTAGTAAGACCTGCACCCATGGGATCACCTGCTTGTTCCATAAGTAGTTTTGTTGTTTCGTCTTGAAAGACTCCAATAATTTCATTACTAACACCAAGTTGGTCAAACCAAAATTGTTTTGGTTCTAATGATTGAATCAAAAAACCTGAATATTGTAAGGCACTCACTCCAGTAGTGCCAATAAATTGAGCACCGGGAACTCCGTCAGATGCAGTATCACTAGTTTGACCAACAAAGATTGGAGTATGTAGAGCTTTAAATCTCATTTTGTTTGTATCAGTATCAAACTCCAATATAGTTTCACTTGCTCCACAATAAGCATCTTCACCATTAGGAATATCAAGTGATTTGTTTGCCCCACCACCTCCTACATTATAAGCCATTATTAAAGTTCCGTCTTCACTTACAAATTTAGTATTAGTGTTATTTAAATTATCGTCATTTGCAATTTGACCTATTGTTCCCAAGAAAGCAGAATTTACTGGGAACAAAGCATTAGCATTACCAATTAATGGATTATTACCAATTGAACCCGCACTATCTGCTCTACTCATTTCGTCAGTAAGTAATTGTGCTATTTCGCCGGGTGCATAGAGTCCTTCCGGAAGAGTATAAGTAAATGTTCTTGTTTTTGGGATTAGATAAGCCTCACCATTTGTGGGCGGAATATCTCCATATTTGATAGTTATGCTTGAAAATTCAATTCCATTCTTATGACAATCCTTTTTAGTTGGTTGAACTATTTCAAAAGAAGTTCCACGACAAGATATTCCTCTACTTTCATGTTTTGAATTAAAAGGGACAACTCTTTCTCCTTTAAAACTAAAAGGCTCGTGATAACTACAGTGCTGGGTATTTCCAGCAATATCTACATATTTAAATTTAAAATCAACTGCCTTCATTCTTATAGCATTTGAAGACAATTTATATGAAAATGAAATAGCATGTTCGTCTCCATTACCAGCAGTAGCGGTTATGCTTTCAAAATATTTTTTACCGTCTCCATTACCAGCACCAGTATAGTCAGAGACTGGTTCATAAAATTTTACACCCCCAGCCGCGTCCTTAAACCTATTGATAAGATTATCTTCTTTAGTATTTGTTATATATCTAGTACCACTTATTGAAATATCAATTGGACTATCTACCTTAATAATATCAGTTGAAGTATCTAAAAAGCAGTTCTTAAATTGAACTACATCACCCTTATTAATAGTTAATGGATTATTTAATGTTGTTTTAAATGAACCATTTTGTTCTACAAATGAAGCATCCTTTTGTCTTAACTTAATAATAGTGGAAGAAGAACTCATTCTTTAAAATAATAAAAGATAATAATTATAAATAGACTACATTATATTTACCCCCACTAACTTGGAGTGCCTTTTTAACTTCGGCAAAAATATGAACTCTTAACTGATCTGTGGTTGGTCTAACAGAAGCGTTTGTGTCTTGAAGTCCAGTTCTTGAGTATCTAACTTGCAAATCGTCAATTTTTTCACCGAGATAGAGACCAAAGTATGAGTGAGCACCTCTGTAGTCGTCAGAAGCAGAGACTTCGTTGGCTTGACTTATAACATTAGTCATTGCAGTTGAAACATCTGTGGTGTTGGCTTGTGGATAGAGAACTTGTTCGCCCCAAGTATCTACAAGGTATGAAAGCATTTCATTAGGTTTGGTAAGACCTTCACGGGGAAGCACATTCTTTCCATTTAGTCTAATCTGAAGTTTTTCTTGGAATCCAGCATAAGATCCTAAAGATCCATAAGCAGGTCTAATTATATTTGTAGCGAGGAAGCCCCCACCGTCTTGAACACTAGATATTTCTTTTGCAATAACAATTCTTTCTACATGTTTGTTTTGGAAACCGTTTGATTTCTCATTAGAGCTTTGAACCGCAAGTTGAGTTCCGGCGGCTGTGGCATCAACATTTGCTACATGGAATGAATCTTCTTCAATTTCAAGCCAATTAATAGTCTTAAGGCTTGGTTCGAGTTTCTTAACAATCATGGGATTATCTAAATAATCAACGGCGAGAACTGGTCTTTGAACTGACGCGTCCTGATTAGCATCAACAAAAACATTTAAACAGGGAGTTGCCAATTTATCAAACTCAATTTCTACACGAAGATTCTTAAACAAATCGGTTGGTAAATGTGAGACTTTGGTGAGAATTGGGAATAAATCTCTTAAATCAATAGAAAAAGTTCCCGAATTATCTTTTGTATCTGACGCTCCCGGGGGAACATAGCCATTATATGCAAGTTTGCGGATTCCTCCTTGATATTCAAACCCTAATTGTGATCCAATCATTTCGTTTCTTACAGCCATAGAAAAACCGTGATTCTGATTTTGATTTTTAAATCCAATATATCTATTAGCCTCACGAAGTGCAGATAATTCAGTTGCTCCGTCAAGTAGTCTTGCGTTCTTAACAATTCCATAAACTCCGGCTAATCTGTGTAATTGAGAATTTCTCGCACTTCTTGTTAGTGCTAAATCAGTTATTCTCATATTAGGTAAATATGCTAAATGGTGTCCTTTCAATTCAAAGATAATTCTGTTTTTATCTATGAAAATTTGTGGGTCAAAATAATCAGTCTTGAGGTTGCCATCGCTATAAAGAGACATGTTATAAAATATATAGATAAAAAAAATTATAAAGAATGTAATGAATGGAAGTACATATAGACATTATATGGATTTGCTGTATCAATATCACTAACTAACTGAACATTAAAACGCTGATTTGATAAATCTACAAAACCATTAAATGGAAGTCCAGTAATAAAATTGTTGTTTCTTTCTAACTTCCCTGCTGAAAAAACACCATTATGTCCAGTAGCAACTAATGACTCAATTCCCTTTTCAAGTGCTTCGTGTTTATCTTCTATAACATATGAAATATATTGATTAGTACTATCATTAAACATATATTGAATTGACTTAAAATTCCTTGGTTCTTCTAAATTATAATTACTCAAAACATTTACATTTTCTCTATCTTGACGCTGGACACAGATAGAAACTGCGTCGCAAACGGCTGGGACTCTTGCACTAATGTTGGCAGTTGAGGAAAGAACACTACTCTTAAAGTTATAGGCAGTTCTCATTACTGATTGACTTGCTCCACTTGGAGCAGCCATAGAATTGTATGCGAGTCTTACATCACTAATATTGTAGTTCGCTGCACTACCGGCAAGACCTCCTTCAAGTGCTGATAGATTTTTTGCGAGATTGATTGAAACTCTTATTGCTCCAGTTTTACTAAATGGAAGATTATCTCCATCCATTTTGTTTAGGCATATGTTTAATTTACAGGCAAAGTCTCTATCAGTAGTTTGGTTTGCACCAGTTGCTTGAACAGTAGCACCCGCGATTTGAACCGCTTCACCAAGATTTGCACTAGGTGCTCTTAATTCCATAAGATTTGACGCATTCATATAGTCATTATTATCTTCAGTTCCAGTTGCGAGAACACGAACTAAACGACCATAATTTTGTAAATTTTCAACAACTCCCTGTTTAGCACCAGCGTCAAAAGTGACTTGAGAACTATCAATTAGAGCATGAACACCAATATTATTGTTTAATCTTATATCAGCAGTAGCACGAGTTGTGCCTGTGCGATTTAATCTTAATGTTCCTAAAAGTCTTATTGAGTTTTTAACCAAACTTCGTGCTTCACCTACATTTATAACAAAATCAAGAGTATCAAACTCTTCATAACTACTTTTCTTTGCTTCGGGTTCAACTTGAGCATAAACTAGTCCTCCTAAATCCATGTTATAATATAGAATAATAAAATAAAATGAAAAAAATATAAAAATTTAAATAGACTTAACCAATTCTTTGTAGAGTGTAATATCTGCCATAGCACCAGCACCAACGATTTCAAGCTCTACTAACTTTCTTTCTTCAGTAAGTGGAAGGGTTTCAACAATAGAACTCATTTGTAAAACACCAGCATTTGCAGTATTTTGATTAGTTGCTTTTAAAACAACAGCCATTCTTCTGTCCTTAAATGGAACATCCCTATTATTGTATGCTCTTTCAATTCTTTCTCTGTGTAAAGCACTACCAATCTTTACATCTCTGTTTCCAGTTTGATCAACTCCATTAACAGATATTCTGTAAGAACTAAATGCTTGAGTTGGTAGTGGGACATCTTGATTGGCGTTTGTTCCTAAAACATAGAGAGTCTGTGCATTTCCTTCAACCTGATAAGTTTTTCTGTGAGTAGTCTGTCCATTTGCATTATCTTCTTCAACTGAAAAGGAAGTATATTCTATTTCTTTTGGTGGATTACTGACATCATTTCTTCTGACTAACTCGAGTTCGGCAAAATTTACATCATAATTATGTCTGTCTGTTCTAGTTGGGGCACAGGTAATAGTTCCAGCATTTCCACCCGCCGCGACTACAACATTTCTATTAAAGAAAAGAGTAATCTTTTTTGAGTTAGTTGGTGGGGCTTGATTTACTCCACCGTGATCAAATGATATTTGAGTAATAATTCCAGTAAGATTTTCAACACCACCGTCAGCACTTTTTGTAAATCTAACAGTGCATTGTTCTCCAACAAAGAATGGACACTCTTGTTCGGGGTCTAATATTTCTTGTGTAAGCACTACAAAGTTATTGGCTGGGTTTCCGTTTTGGTCATCACACGCACCGATAGGATTCGCACCGTCAAATCCATTTTGAGCTCTAATGTCTGTATCAAACAGTAAATCTTGTTCAACGAGTTTATCCATAGCAAGTTCCATATGTATTTTGGTTTCACCGTAGTGTCCTGAATCATATTCACTTATTTTGCAAAAGTCTAACATAGAATGGAGTGGAATTCTTATTTCAGTATCAGGTTTGGCTTTACTTCCATTAGCATCAACATCTTGATTTACATTTGTGTTTAACACAACTACATTTGAGGATCTTGAGCCAAAGTTATTATTTACCTGTTGTCCGTCCTGCATAGACTGATTAAAAGCATATGGATCGTCATATTTTTCTCTTGGGGCTTTCTCTAAATTATATCTTACATTTCTTAAAAGATTTTGTCTTCTAACTGATTCAATCATTCCCTTTTGCTGACTATACATTTGAACATTCTTAACCAAAGCAGAATATGGGACAACTGCTCTACCACCAGTATTACCTGCGGCGGCTGTTCCGTCGTGGTCATAGGAAAGAGCAACAGCAAATGCCTTATCTCCATTAATGGCTGTAGCGTCAGCGGTTTGAGGATCACTATTAATGGTAGTATTAATCACCATATATGAGTTGCTTAAATCATAAACTCCACTATTGGCTGGAATTGAAAAGTCCAAAATTTTCTGATTCATAGGGAAGTGTGCAGTTCCCGCACCCTGATTATTAGTATTTTTACTTATGTTTGCATCACTAAAAGCATTCATAGACCTTATTTTCACAATATTCTCCATTTGCGTGTTATAATATCTAAACAGAAAATAATTTTAAATTTAATTATTTATTCTACTCCTGCTTGGGGAGCAATATGTATATTATCAGACGGAGCAGGGGCTTTGACATGGTGTAATGCTCCATAAAGAGTAGCACCAACTCCGGCGATAAGTCCAATTACCTCTGCGCCGGGAATTCCGTCTAACACTGACGCAACTGCTTCAGTTCCTTCTACTGCTCCACTTGCTTCTGTTGCTGCACCAGTAGAGGCTTTAACCATATCACCAGTTTTTCCAACAGCACTTCCAATAGTTTGTCTCGCAACACTTCCAAAAGAAGTTTCAGCCAATCCTTCATTTAAACTATCACTTACTTCAGTCAAAGGTTTTGATATAGCACCTTCACCTCCAACTCCTGCTGTTCTTGACATAGAACTTACAGCGGGAACAGAAGAAGATATTCTAGCTGCTCCAAAGTTTAAAATATCTTCAGGGTCAGCGTCGCCTATAATATCTTGTGCGGTTTGTCTAACTGGTGCTGATTTACCAAAAACATTTGAGACTGATTCAGTAGCACTACTTAACATATTTTGTGCTTCAGTTCCAGCGGCTCGTAGTCCTGCTGAATAATTTGCACCTAACTCTTCAGTATTAACACCTAACTTACCAAGGTCTTCTGATTTTGTTTTTGCTAAATTATTTAAAACTTTTTGTAAAACTGGCTTACCTGATAGGTAGGTTTTTACTTCACCAAACTGTTTTACATTTTCTAATGCTGTTCTCTTATCGTCAGCCTCTTGTAGTTTTTCAGGATCTACTGATCCAATTGCCCCAGCCTTTTCGGCTAAAAGGTTTTGATAATCAGAAAAACTAGACATTATATAATATATTCTTATATTATAATATATTGCTATGCCACATATTTTAAAAATGAAAGATTTGTCGGATGATTTTACTATCAATAAAGGTTTATTACCAAATTTAAGTTTCAGAGGTATTATAGTTGGAAGGACTGGAAGTGGAAAAACAAGTGCTTTGGGTTCTTTACTTCTATTACCAGAATTTTATCTTAATGATTTCAAAGGGGAGAATATCTACATATTTTCACCTCTTAAGAATGACTTCAAAATGCAAACTATAATAGACAGCAAAGACATTCCGGACAGCAATATTACTACAGATTTTGACGACGAAGTGCTGGGAATGATTTATGATAAGGTGGTTAGTGATTTTGAGAGATCAATTAAGTTAGACGCACAACCCGAACATGTTTTAATAGTACTTGACGACCTATCCTTTTCAGGTGCATTAAAATCAGGAACATATAATAATATAGCAAGAGTGTTTATGAACGGACGAAAACAAATGGTTTCAATCATTTTAACTACTCAATTTTATCACCATATTCTTAACAGCGTTAGACAAAATGCTTCATTTGTAATGTTGTATAACACTAGTTTAAGGCAACTTGATAGTATTATGGAAGAACATAATTTTCTACCAACAAAGAAAATGTTTATCTCCATGTTTAGGGAAGAAGTCAAAAAAAAAACTGATTTTATGGTAATAAATCACGATAATGAACCTGAAAATATGTATTTAGATAAAAACTTTGAACCAATTTTACCTAGACTTGAATTTAAGTAAATATAAGAAAATAATTTTCTTGTTCTATATTATAAATGACTGATAATCCAACTGAAGAGTTATTTGAAAAGCCTAAAGAGTTGAAAACAATAGAGGAAGAGCCTGAACCAAAAGAACCTATCAAGGTGGAAGACAAAGTTTTACTAAATAAAAAGGGAAAACCTCGTGCAAAAAACAAAGACGGCACATATAGAAAGGTGAAAGAAAAGACACCTGAACAGAGAGCCAAAATGTTAGAAGCATTAGCAAAAGGGAGAGAAAAGGCAAGAAAGGTAAGGGCTATGAAGGGTGCAATTACACAAGCAAAGAAGCGTGAAAAGAACAAGGCATTAGAGGAAGAATATTTAAAAACAATTGAAAAAAAGAAAGAAGTAGCCCAAGACGGAACAAAAGAAGAATTGAAAGAATTGAAAAAAGAACTATCAGAATTAAAGAAGTTGTTTAAGGAGTTGGGTAGTAAGCCACCAACCGCCGTAAAGGAAACAAATGTTGAGGAAAGTGTTAGTGAAGTTGTTGAACCAGTATTTGAGAGTATCCCTATCAAAGCCGTCCAAGAGACCGCCCCTGTAGTTGTCGAAGAACCTCCTCAAACTCTCACGATCCCACCAGTTGTTAGAAAGACTTCCTTGAGAGCCAAGTCCATTTGGAGTCAGTTTGTCTAATGGCATTATTGTGATTTCACAAGATCTTTTTTTTTTTGACTACGAGTTTGAATTGGGGCTTCTGCATCCTCTTGGTCTTTTTTCACAATTTCAATTTTATTTTTTATTTGTTTTCTATTGCGGATGCAAGTAGTTCTTAATATTTCTAAAACTTCTTCTTTTCCATAAACTTTGGTAATTCTCGACATTTCGCTACAAGAATTACAAAAATAACCAGTCCAACTCTCTCTATGTCCTCCGCAGAAATAACAACTCATGCTATATTATATATGGACAAAATAAAAAAAGCAGTAGATAAAGTTTTGAAAAACCCTGATTATTTGCCGAAACAACCTAAAGCTTCAATAAAGAAAAGTGATATATTTGATTTAAAAAAAACTACCAAAAAGAAAAAAAAATAATAGTTGTACTATGTTATATGGAATATTTTACTGGAGATTGGGAAACAGACACGGGGATTATGTATGCGTTTTTGGATGCGGTAGAGTTTTATTGCGGAACAGAGAGTTGTAAGTTAAACAATCGTTCTAATCGTAATGCAGGGAGAATGAAATATGGAACTACTTGGAGAACATTTTTGAGATATAATCCTATTACTGGTGAAAAGGAATTTTTACCAAAAGCAAAGGAAAATCCTAATCTTGGTTACACAAAGGTAAAGTGTTGTAATCCGGTATTAGACTATGTTTTTAAAGAGTTTCAATTACTCTACTTTTCAGATTTTGAATATTCTTCAGTCCAACTAACTAAAAATTTTGAAATAAAACGACATATTGATAGTAAAAATATGGGTGAAAGTGTATTAGTTGCATTTGGAGATTATAAGGGAGGTGAAACAGTAGTTGAAATTGGAAAGGGTGGTGATTGGATAATAGACGCACGAGAAAAGCCTTATAAATTTAATGGGTCTAAATATTACCATTATGTAAAACCTTTTACTGACGGAGATAGATTTTCTTTGGTTTATTATAAACTTGATAAGGAAATGGTAAAATAAAATAAAATAATTTGAATTTTATTTTTACGGAGAAAGAATATAAAAACAATATGTCGGGATCTATGCAATCCCCATTTGCAGGAAGACTCTATAATGTTCATGACCCTGAAGTGGAAGAATATAAATTGGCTATGACAACATTCAAAAGTGGAAAATATAAGGGATTGACCTATGAATTGGTAAGACAAGAACACCCCGAATATTTTGGTTATCTATTTTCTCAACCAGTTTATCAGGTCTATAATGATTTTAACTTTATTAAATATTGTTTGGATTTCATGTCTATGGAAAGTATTTGGGACAAAGACTTTCTCGTGGAAATGATAGAAAAATAAATAAAATAATTTGAATTTGTTATTTTTCATAAATGTAAAATAAATTATGCCTTCTTTTAAAAGTAAACAAGACCAAATTGAATATAATAAAAAAAGAAGAGAAAAATATGCTAATGATGCTGAATTTAGAAAAAAAAGATTAGAACAAGATAGAAAATATAGAGAAAGAATGTATAAAAATCCTGAATGGGTTGAAAACAAAAAAAAAAGGGATAAAATAAGTCGCGATAAAACAAAAGAACAAAAAAATTTATTAAAAAAAGAAAGATATGCTAATGATCCTGAATATAGAAAAAGGAAAGCAGAACAAGATAAAAAATCAAGACAGAATTCAAGTGCATATTGGGTTTCAAGAAGAACAAGAAGAGGAATAAAATTCCATATAGACGGTAAAGAATATCATCAATATTGGCTTAATAAAACTAATTGTGATTTTTGTAATAAAGTTTTTGAAAATAACAAACAAAAAGGAGTAGAACACCATCACCCTAGCGGTTATATAAGAGGTATAGCATGTATATCCTGTAATATGAAAATTGCCAGTGTAGATTTAAAAAAAAATTATGTTCTTTTGGAATTACATAGATTATTTGCGAGACTTTAACCATTTTTCCCTTCCATATTTTTCGGCTATATCTTTATCAACTTTAAAAGCACCTCCAAAGGTAAGGACACTTGCTAAACGAGCTCTCGCCCAACTTTCCATTGATTGGTTGGGTCTTGAACCACTACTGAAGTAAGCACCACGACCTTTATCAAGTATCTTTCTAATGCCTGTTCTTGTTATTATATTTTTATCAATAAATGTATCATTAGTTATTTTTACACCATATTTTTTTTCAAACTTGACTACATGTGACGATCTTTTACTTTTAAATGAATCTACTTTAGGTCTCATTTTACCTTCTTGAATGCTTTTTTTTTGCTTTGCTCTATCTTCTTTTGTAAGTCCTTTGGGTAGATATTGTTGGGGTATTTTCTTTGGTGGCATTATAATCTACATTTATTTTTTTAATGATTTTTTCAGTTCAGCCAGTTTAGGTATGGCGATTTTTTTTAAATCGTCAGCATAGTCTTTTAAAAATTTTCTTGTTTCTGATTTATAAACATTTGAACTATAATATTCACCGTCTTCATAAATTAAACCTAAAGCATCTTCCACATCATAAACTTGAAAGTCTTCATTATAGTACCATTCTTGTCCATATTTATTTGTAATTCCATATCTTTTTAATAGATCCATTCCATATTCTCTTCCAGTTTTCCTTACTCTTTCAGCGTTTAGTTCTTTTTCTGTTTTTTCCAAAATATCATTTATTCTTTTGCCTAAAGCTTCAGAGTAATCTTCAAAAACTTCATTAGTTAATTCATTAAAATTACCACCTCCGTATATAGACCAACCCAAGACATATTGTCTTGCCCCTTCACTTTGATAAATTTCCTCAAATATAGCATTTATCATATCTGCTTGTGCTTTTGTATATGGTTGAGGCTCACCTACTTTTACACCAGTTGCTTTGGGATTTAGAACTATATTTAAACTTAATTCTTTTGGAAGTAATCCAAATAATTCTAATGGTGAAAGTTTATTTGCTTCTGTTTTAGTTAAACCAGTTATTCTTGTTAAATCAGGTGATTCTTGGAGTAGTGCTCTTTTGGCTTCTTCCGCATCTTTTTTTTTGAGAGCCTTTAGTTTCTTTTTCAATTTTGCAATTGCCTGTTTCTTTTCGGCTTTAGTGGCAGTTTTTTTTAATGCTGGTTTGAGACTAACACTTGTTGTATCTTTACCTTTTTTCTTTAGTGCTTTTTCCAAATCACTTCCTTTTTTAACTTTTAACTTTAGACCTTTTGTTTGAGAAGGTTTCTTCTTTGCTGGTCTTACACTAACACTTTTTGTATCTTTACCCTTACTCTTTAGTAATTTGTCCAAAGCACTACCTGGTATGATATTCAGAGTTAGTCTTCCTGACATTTTATATGAAATATGGTGATAAAAAAATAAAAAAAAAAAATTTGAAAAATATATTTTAAGTAATGTAAGCACACACAAAAACAGTTATAGAATATGGCGAACTTCAAAGACTGTCCCAACTTTGATATTCACGACGACTATTACACACGCAAAAAGACTTGGAAGCAGATAATTGAATATTTACCTACTGATAAAATTTACTGGGAATTCTGTTCGCTCAAGTCAAATGGACAATCAATAAAAAACCTCAAAGATCTTGGTTTGAATGTTGTGGGTAGTTTAACTCACGATTATTTAAAAGATCCTGATATGGAGGCAGATATTCTAATCACAAATCCGCCTTTTGATAAGTCCATAAAAATCCCCATATTAGAAAAACTTGCTGCAAGTGAAAAGCCATTTATAATTATTTTGAATTCTACCAATATTTTTACAAAATATTTTAATAGAATTTTTGGTGGGAAAGATATAAAATTTATTTATCCTTCTACCAAAATCCATTTTGATAAATATGAAGAAGGTGAATTTGTAGAGTCAAAAAACAACACTTCGTTTTATTCAATATATATAGTGTATAATATCCCAACCATAACACAGAACCTGTTTATTTAGACAACTTGCATAAGTGTAAATGTATAAAAAATGAAAAAGTAATCTACCTTTGACAACTTCCATAATCCTTGAACTCAATCAAATTAATTCAATTTTTTTTGGTTTCCTGCGTAGCACAGGGTTTATGGAACTTT
>VMHT01197901.1_pt1 | contig 14244 bp, 17 predicted proteins | sample 4693611 | NCBI WGS metagenome assembly VMHT01 (sample SAMN12280063, study PRJNA550983) | marine metagenome | isolation source: seawater sampled from same location over 5 years 0.02-0.2 micron viral filtrate | place: USA: collected off the coast of southern California halfway between the port... ... | reverse complement strand
AGTGGCTACCCCGGCTGCAATTGTCATGGTTGGATTTAGAACAATGTCACCGCCAATGTGGTCTTCAGTGATTCGACACGCCGCGCTCCATGTATTATCTAAAGTTATAGGGTTGCCGCCTGTGTCTTGGGCAGAAACGCTTATATCGTAGGTCTCGCCCCAAACTATTTCATCAGTTGTAATTGCCATGACTTTTTAAATTGCGGAGTAGTCGGTGCCAGTCCAGATGTGCGTTTGGTTTGAATCAGTAAATCTTGCAAGGTTGCCTATTTGTGGAGCAATTTTTCCGCTTGAATCACGAAGTGTAAGATTACTTCTGCCGCCAGAGCCTAACAAAACAATATCAGTCGGGTCTTTTTTGTCACTTGTTCCAATATATTGTAAAATGGTTGAAATCGAATTACTATCAACTTCTAACTCCCAATCTCCAGAAGACCATGACAAATCAAGGCTTGTTCCATCAGCCAAATTGACTGAGTAAGTTGGACGACTATTCCCAACTGAAACAAAAGCTAAATTTAATAGTGTCAGCGGGTTGTTTGAGTCGTCAAGAATCTCACCTTCAAGAGTCAATGCTGCTGGCCAAACGTGAGTTGCACCTGTGCGAATTGGTAAGATACCACGGCTTGCAAGCCAATCGTCAGGGCTTGGTTGTGACGATGGTGCGCTTTCAGTCCCCCGGTAAACATCATTCTCGCAGTTTACTGTGAAAGTCTTGATTGATGTCGGCCCTGTGTCTCCTGTCGCTGTCCAAGTAATCTCACCCATCAAAGTAACGCTTGCCGGGTCGTTTGCAGAGTTGCCGTCGATAGAAAAGAGAGCGTTTAGCTCCGTAGTGTTTAGGCTAGGAGTCGCAGTGTAATGCGGGTCACTGTCTGGGCTTCCTACGGTTGAAGCTGTGAAAGTCTGCTCTAGCACTACCGGAGTGGCATCATACTTGCCTGACTCTTTTAGTGCAAAGCTAATAGTTGTCGTTGCATCAAGCCGAGTCGGTGCTTGAGCTTGTAGGAAGCGCACAGTAAGCGGTAAAGCATCACCCCGCTTAATAGTAATTGACGGCTTCTCTCTCCTGTCGTTCTGGCTAGCTACCAGCTTGAGGGTTTCTAGTTCAACAAATAGCTCCATCGTAATTTTTAAGGTGTCAAAAGTTAGTATTGAGCAACTCCGTCTTTGCTTTGCTCAACTTGCTGTCTCGTTAGCTCACAAAGCTCTTCATTTAAAATTACAAGCTTTTCCTGCAAATCTGTTTGAGTCTTCATCATGTCAAGCTCACCGTAAACACCACCACCGCCACCAATTGACTGCATTGATGAGACTGCTGAGATTGATGACCGAGTCATTGCATTTTGAAGACTTGCTTGGACACCGCCAATTTGCCCCATTCTGTCATCAATGTTTTGCTGTGCTTTAGCTGCTGCTGCAATTGCTTCCCTTTCTTTCTTTTGCTCCTCAAGTAGCTCAAGACGTTTTTTTTCTGCTGCAATAGCATCAGCGGCAGCTTTTGCAGCGGCTTCGGCAGCGTTAGCCGCATCAGCAGAAGCTTTCTTTTTTCTCCTTTCTTTTTCCTTTTCCCATTCTTCATCAAAACCTGCATCCCATGCTTCATTTTTTTTCATTCCATCAATATCCATCATCTCATCTTTCCCTACTTCACCACCTTTACCTAATCCTTCAAATGCCTGAACTCCCTTAACAAAGGTTCCTAAACCCTTAAGCTGCGGAGCTATAATTCCTAATTTATCAAGAAACTCTGGGCTTTCTGCTTTTTGAAAGCCTTGATAAAATAGCATCCAACCTTTTGTCGCTTTTATTATCCCCACAGTTAAATCAGCAAATGCAGAAACAAGCACAGACACATCTTGCGCAATTTGCTCAAAATCAGCTTGATTTAATTTTGTAACAAGGTCGGTGACAACCGGAAGAAGTTTTTGTCCGATTTCAGCCTGTAAGTCTTTAATCTGTGCTGTAAGAATTCTTTTTTGACCAGCAAGGTTTTTTGATGTTTTCGCAGCATCCCCTATTTGTCTTTCACTTGAATCTAAGATTATATTGTAAACAGCTAACGCTTTTGCATTTGCGTCTATCGCTCCTTTTCCAGAATAAAGGCCAAGTTCAAGAGCTTTGCTTTGAATTGTGGCTTGACTAATATTTCCAATGTATTTCTTAATAGGCTCATTCTCACCCCTTAAAGCTGCACCAATAGCGTAAAGAGTGTCTTCAATAGTGGCATTGTTAAAGCTAGCGAAATCACCTGCAAGTTCAACTAGTCTCATCGACATTGTCGAAGCTTCGTCACTGCCTATGTTAAAAGCCCTAAGCATATTTCCCATTTCTGCGGATGCTCGTAATGCTTCAACCCTTGAGATACCAAATGCTTGCGTTGTTGTTTTGCTCCATTCTTTGACGGCTTGCGCAGAAGCATCAAAAACAGCTTCAGCCTTACTAAGCTCTTCGTTCATATCTGAAGCTGCATTTACAGCATCCATTGCAAGTCTTGGAATGTCAGCGACTGCCGCTTTTAAACCATCAAAGAGCTTGTGTCCTATTCGTTCCGTAAAGCCCTTAGCAATCGATTTTGTCAGTGCATTTGTCTTCTTCTTAAAAGACAGCAATTCCTTTTGCGCCTTTGAGGAATCGGCATTGATGTGTAACTTGGCTCCGGCCATGATTTTAATCAGAAGTCAAACTTTGACTTTGCTCGCCCCTAAGCCTTTTTAGCTCTCTGTCTATCTGCTTGCCTGTGTAACCCCCGTCAGAAGGCTCCATTCCATTAGCCCAAGCCGCGCAAGCTGTAAATGAGAAGACTTGCCGCAAAGATAGCTCGTGAATTACGAAGTGCGGCGTCCACTTATACTCCCGACAAACCGACGAAATGCCGCTAAGAATCCACCCGAATCCGTTTTTTTTTGAGCTTTCTTGTTTTTCGACTCCATCGGAACCACATTGCTCATAGAGCCGTAGTAATGAAAGATGATGTCTTTTGCAAAGTTCTCGTATTGGTTGGCTGGGATGTCAGCAAGGAATTCGTAAAGTTTATCTTCAAAGCTGTCATTCTTGATTGCCTTGTGCAATACGTCTGACGGTCTGGTCAGAACAAACAACGCAACGCCTAAATCAGAAACAGTCCAACCGTCATTTTTGTTTTTGACGAGTGGGTGGTCTAAATGCTCAAGAACAAGGACGTGACCATAAGTCACTTCTTCCAAAGTGTAGTTGCCTACCTTTTTGTTTTGCGGCAAAAAAGCATCAAGGACTTCCTGCGGAGTTCGCCCTTTGGTGTTGCTTATCGCTTTTTCTAAATCATCAAGATTAGGTGCCATCCGCAAGCATTGCCGGATAGTGAGCAATTGTCAAGGATACTGAAGTTGTCTCAGCTCCTGACTGAGATGAGCTTGATGAAGTGATAAATGCACGTCCGTTACCAGTGCCGACAGAAACTCCATCAATTGAATCAACAGAACCAAAATCAATTTCAGCACCAATTTCTGGCAATACTAAAGGAGTTTCTGTCGTAATTAACTCAAGTGAGATTTCGTTTTTTGCTCCGTGATAAATGATAGCAACGTGGTCACCGTCTTCATCTTGAATTTCCGTTTCATTTGCTGACTTGGTAACAGTTGCACTCTGCACAATTCCACCAACTTGACTAGTTGCGGTAGTTTTTACTGCATCGGTAATTCCAAAAAGAACCTGTTTTCCTTCAACGGTGTCTGACATGACAATAATATGGTGTCAAAATTAATCGGTGGCTGGGGCTGCAATAAGCCTGTAAGTTTGGAAGTGCGTCCATTTAGTGTCTTCCCGCCCTGCTTCTATTAGTTGCGGAAGCCAAGCTGATGCGATGAAATCGCCGCTGTTTAGGTAAGCTTTAACAGCATCAAAATCAGCAAGCTCATTAAACAACTCAGCAGCGTCTTGCTCTGCTGTTTCAATTGTTGTGTAATCAGCATCATGGAAAACTGCAACAATAACATTCATATCCCAGACATAAGCCTGATTCATTCCCATGTCTTCAGATGAGCCAATTCTCACAATAGCACAAGGTGGTGTCAGGTCACCGTCATCTTCTTCGGCCAAGATGGTGATGCTTCCGTTGTATTGAGTCTGAAGGTAGCTTTGCAGTCGTCGAATTATGTCTGAGCGAATCATTATCTTAAAAGTCTTTTGGCTAATTTGTCAGCTTTGCGTTGAATCATTGCGTCGACTGCTTTTTCTAGGCCAATTTCCCGGCGATATAAAGCAGACTGCATTCTTGATTCCATATTTTTAGGGAAATAGGGCATCTTGTTCATCACCGTAACAGTCAAACCAGTTTTTGATTTTCTTTTGGTTACACTTCCGGGTTTTCTGCCGTGCCTTCTAATCCAAGCAGGCATTGCCCTTTTTGTCGTCCCTAGCTCTTCACCTGCTGCAAGCCAACCAGCAGCAAGCATTCCCACTTCTTTAATTTGTTCTTTGATGTATTGATTCCTGATTGATGCTTTAGTAAGAGCCATGTTTTGGCCAATAGTTCCAGTCCTTACCCGCCCGGTTCTTGGTGACCGCGCTTTTCTGTGAACTCTTTTAAGGTCAGCAACAGATTCAGCATATTCTCCAATCTTTTTAGCTCCCCGCCCGGTTCCCCAACGATAACCATTTTCAATCATTCCCCAGACTTTTTCTGATTTTAATCTTACTGTCGGGAAAAGGCTGTTTAAGTCCGCCTTCATTGTGTTTTCACCAAGCTTTTTTGCACTCATCTCAATCCTGCCGTCTTTGTTCATATTCTTTCCCTTAGACTTCCCGGGTGGAGTCATAGCAATAAGATGACCAACAATAATTGCACTTTGTTGAAGAACCACTTCATCAATGCCTTTTTTGCTTTCTTTGGCGTAAAGGGCCAGAAAGTCATTTAGTCTTGTTGTGTCTAGGTTTGCACTGAACATAATATTTTATGGGCTTCCGCTTCCGCTTCCGTTACACTCTCCAAGCTGTAAAGTTGTGCTTGAGCTAGTCAATAAACCATCAACAAAAGTAAGTTCATAATGCGGTTGACTCCCAGAGCAACTATTGAAAGTGATTGTTGCATTATTACCATTGCCACGAATAGTTACAATGCCAGCACCATCATCATTTACCCGAACCTGTGGATTGCTGCTAGAACCTAGTTCTGCAATTGCTGAAAACTTGATTGAATCATTGGCAGGTAAAGTTTCATCATCATCTTCTGCATCAACAATGACTTTTCCGTATGTTCTGCCTGATGGCTCAACTTGCTCTAAAGTTCTAAATTCATAACGCTGATTTGTGCCGTTCCATTTCTTGTGTAATTTTCTAGCACCCCCAACATTCAAAAAGGTTTCAAGCCTATCATGCTCAACGTCAGACTGTTGGTAATAAACAATCTCCGGCCCATTATCAACAATTGTTAATTGGAACAGCTTGATGTAGTAGTCTCCATATGTCCCTGTGTTATCGCCTGACGGCGGCTGATGGTGTTGGCTGGTCTGGTCAGTTGAATCAACAACAATTTGCGGCTGGTTTTGAATGTAGCCTTCATTGTCGGTTGTGAACCTGACATAGACAAATTGATTTGCTTGAATTGTTATTTCATTCCTTGGCCTTACAGACATAGCAGCACCACCAAGTTGCGGCGCATGAAATTCTACACCGTCATCATTCTCTCCGGTGTGCCGTTCAATCACCCAGCCTTCTTGCAACTCGGCAGCGTAACCGCCTGACGTTAGCTCTCTAAGCCTTAAAACCGAAAAGGGCGGTGCTTGTGATTGTGATTGCTCTCTTGGTTGCTTTGCTGAAATAATCGTTCCACTGCTCAAGCTCTTATCAACCTTGATGCCTTTGCCCGGTGTTATCTCTTGGCTTTTTAAATATTCACCAAGAAGCCGCCACTTGTTTTCAGTGATGCCGCCTTGAAAGATGTCATATAAATCCATTATGCTGTGTAAATATCAGTGTCCCAGCCATTTCGTCCAGACAATTTCCAAGTGCTTGTGACTTGGTAAATGCTTCCACGTCTCACATATGACTCACCCCACGCCAACCAATCACGGCCTGATATTGTAGGGACTGGCCCCGGCGGGTCTTCAATTGTCCCAACGTCACGAATGCCAGTTGGTCGGCTCTTTTGAAACTTAGTTTCACGCCATTCAGCACCGGGAACCATGTAAGAATCAACACCTGCTTTAGGATTTGCAGTCCCATCAAAGGCGAATTCTTTCCAAATTGCATTGTCTTTTTTAGACTTTTTATTGTCATCAGGATTAATGAAAACCGCTCCATTTGCTGGGACTGCTGGCGTTCCTGCGATTGTTGCAAAATCAGGGTGTGTCTGAATAGGCTCCTGACTTAGTGACGTTGTCAGCTCATAAGTCGGGTCTTCTGGTGGCTCATAAAGAAACCCTTCAAAAACATAGCTAACAGTCCACCAGCCGGGCTTTCCACGTTGCCCGCTTTTCCGAGCAAGTGACATTTGTGAAAATCTTGGATGTGGTGCAAAGTCAGCAAGCACATGGTCGGGAAAAAGGCTGTCAGGAATTTCAACGGTAAGCTCAACAGAATCAACTCCATATCTGTCAGATTCAAACCTTTCTGCAATCTGATTTACTACCTGTTCCGCCCCTTTGCTCTTGTAAGCCATTAAAAATTGTCAAACTGTCAATTTTTGTGTAATTTTGTTGCATGCAACAATTTTACTGGGAAAACGGTGAGCGAGTTCCGGCATACGACCCACGGGAAGAAGAGACTTCCACAAACTCAATTGAGTCACCCGTGCTTGTAATGATGAGACGTTTGCTTGGGTTTTTAAAAGCATCGCCACACCCTGATTTAACAATTGATTGCCTTTGCCTTATTTCTGGACTTTGTTACGAAGGTAAAAGCATGGCTGAGATAGCAAGAGAGCATAAGGTAAGCAGAGCAACCGTTTCCCGCCGCTGTGTTGACTTGTGTGAAGCTTTTGGAATAGAACCGACAAGAGCCATGCGAAGCCGCAAAGGGCGCGAGAACTGCCGCAATGCGAGATTTAAGAACGTAGAAAATACAATCAAATGACAAATGAACTAACACAAAACGGGCCGGGTGAAGTCGGCATGACATTTCAAGCTGAATTACCTTTTGAAGAGTGGCGGGAAATCGGGCAACGATTTGGAGAAGCCACAAAGCGGTTTAGTTGGGCATTGGGTGACTGGCTTGTCTATGGCGGCACCAATTTCAAAAAACGCATTTCATCAGAGATGTTTGAAGAAGCCGAGAAAACGACTGGCGTTGATAGGGCATCATTATTGGCCTTGGCTACTGTCTGCCGAAGAATTCCAATGGAAAAGCGGATTGCTCACCTTAGCTTTGAGCATCACCAAGCAGTTGCATCGATTGCAAATGAAGAGTCACGTTTTGGCTGGCTTGAGTTTCTTGCCGGTAAAGATTCACAACCGTCAAAGAAGATTCTTAAACTTTCAATCTCATGCTCACCTAAAGAGCCAAGGTTGATAACAAAGGAAGAGTATGAAGGGAGAAAGCGCAAGTTTGGCTCTGATAACTACATTGTGCATCTCACCCGGTTACTTTCCGTATTAAGGAAAACACTGCCAGCAATGGATGAAGACGAACGTGCAGCACTACGGGCTGACACAAAAGATTTAAAGCGGTTGCTTGAGCTTCTTTAACGCTTGGCCGGGCGGCAGCTTATTTCCCCAACCAATGCCCCGGGTTGTGTCCCGACTCTTGAAACTCTGAAGTTTCTTGAGCGGAATAACACGGGCTTTCCAAGGCTTGGAATTTGAGTCAGGTCAGAAAGTAAAACTTTTACTTCAATATCACCTTCGTCAGCAAAGCCGCCTTCCATTAGCTCCCGGGCAAACTGCGACTCTGACACAATTGCCGTAACGGTCTCACCGTCAATGGTAATGCTCACACCGTAATCAGCACGGTGCTGCACAAAAGCATCTTTAATGCTATTCGCTATCGCCGTCTGCATCTATCTTTTTGGCTGCTTTCTTGGCTGCTTTCTTGGCTGCTTTTTTTGCAGCTTTCTTTTTTGGCTCGGCTTTTGGTTTTGGCTCGGCCTTTGGTGCAATTCTTGCTCTGCCACTTACAAGTAATTGAGAAGCTACGCTGTTGTCTACGTTTTCAAGGATTGCTCCGGGTTCGACAGGCTCACCTTTTACAAAACAAGATTCGATGATTTCCAGATTCTTCATGTTCTTTCCCAAAAGTCAAAAAAGGACGGTGAGGATTAACCCCACCGCCCTTGTGATTGTTATTGCGCTTTGGCTAATTATGCACCCAGTGCGTCGAGCATTGCGGCAAACGACTTAGGACGGCGAACACCACCGTCATAGTAGGTGTTAGCAACCAAGGTGTGCAAGCCGGTCTTGGCGTTAGCACTGTCGCGGAGAAGCTCAAGGTTGAGTCCGCCCCAGTAGCCAATTACATAGTCGCTGAAGTTACCAAAGAAGATTGCAGAACAAACTGATGAACCTCCTTTGGTCAATGTGCGGCTAACTGCGTTGGTGAACTCAGCGCGGTATCCGTTAATTGTGTTCGGGCTTGCATCGGAGATGATGAAGTTGCCTTCCACGCCAGAACTCTGCTTGCTGGTCTGCTTAAGTTTCGCACGGATTTGGCCGTTTGTAACGTAAGCAAGGCCACCTTGAAGTGCATTCTGAGCATCAACCTTTTCCTCAAGAGCAACGATGTCAGCATAATCAGGAGCGGCTCCGGCAGTTCCACCAACAACGTCACCAATTCCAGAAGCATCAGCAACGCCGTTTGCTTCATTGGTTCCGCCACCGTGGAAGAATGCCTTTTCTTGAGTCTCAAGCATCTGAGCAGTCAAGTGTCCGCGAAGCATTGCTTCAATTGCAGAAGAAGACTGGTTCATAAGCTGGTCACTGATGTTGATAAATGCAGGAAGACGCTTAGGAGTCAGGCTTAACTGTGAAGTGGTTGGAGTAACTTCAGAAGCAGCAGCAACTTCAGTTTTTCCACCAGCAGCACTTCCAGCAGCAAGAATAGGAATATCAAGGTTGCCAGTCAGTCCGGTAAGAACAGTAGCACCAAGGTTGTTCATTACCGATGAAGCAAAGAAATCATCAAGAAGTCCAGCTTTATCAGTTGCAACAGTGTGGCCGCCAGCGGTTGCAGTTCCGGCAAGCATGTCACGCTTGTTGACGTAGAAAGAAGGAAGCATGATGCCGCGAGACTGACCGATGCCAGCGTTCTTAGCTTCGCGAATTCCTTCTTCAACAACTTCACGCTCTGCACCTTCCAGTTTAGAACCGGAGTAGTGAGCGCGGAGAGCAGTACCAAGGTCAAAACGGCCAAGGTCACGCTTTTCAGACTTGGAGAGGTCAGCCGGGACAAACTCAGCTTTCTTTTCGCAAACCTTATCAAAAGCGGCCTGACGGAAATCGTCAGCAGATACACCTTCAGCAACAGCTTTGCTTACATCAAGGCTGATGCCGCGCTCTTTAGCTTGCTCGGCAACTGCTTGGATGTTTGCGATGCGGCTACGCTCGGCAGAAACAGCACTGTGACGCTCTGCGTTGATGTCAACACGGGGAGCTTCGTTAATTACCTCCACGGAGCGTTGCTCGGGAGCCGATGGGATGTCGTTATTTTCGGACATATTTTCAGTTTTTAAATTTTGGTTTTCCGTTTGTTCGTTTTTCATCGCCCTGCCGACACCAACGGAGTCATCTGCGGGGATGCTTACCAAGCTAAGTTCAAACGGCTCCCAATCAGTCGCGCGGATAGACTCCCGTCCTCCGTCTAACTTCTCAGAATCCATATCGTAAATGCGATAGCCAACCGAAACCAATCGGCGAATGCCATCCTTTACGTCTTGGAAAATCTCTTCGGCTCTTGCCGACTTTGAAAACTTAACAACTGCACGGCCTTTTTTGTCGTCGTCAATCCATGCCCGCTCTACAACACCAATCTGGTCGTTGCGGTTGTGTTCCATTAGGAAAGCACCGCCGTTGTTTAGACGGTCAAGGCGAACGCTTTCAGAGCGGTGGTCTAGCACTTCGGTGCCATAACCGCGCTCTACTTCAGCTTCAGAAGAAAACGCAATTTCAATTGTGCGGTCGTCTTCGTTAATAGCCCGTTGATTTAATTCAAAGGAGCGGTGTGATAGTTCTTCAACCTTCTTCTGGCTCATCGACAATCTCAGAATTGTCAATTTGGTCAGGGTCTAATTTCAAGCCATAGCTTGCAGCAAGTTCTTCATCTTCTTTAACCTTCGCAAGCACGTCATAGATGTCATCCCCGGCTTCGGCAATAATGTCGCGAAGTGGTTTAATGCGGTTACGCATTGCAAGAACAGCGGCTTCCATGTCTTTCTTGGGGTCAACCCAAGCCCAACGGCGTCCCCGAAATTCTGGAGCATTAAACTTAAAGAATTTGTCGAATGGCAAACCAAGGCGGCCAGAAAGAAGCTCGACTTCAAGCCACGCTTCAAACACTGGCTCAAGAACGTGGTCAATCATCATGCGCTGCACTGCCTTCCAGACTTCGCGCTCTTCAATTAGCCCAGCTCTAATGCTTGAGTAGTTCACTCCTTCCAAGTCATTACTAAGAGCATTGTAACTAATGCCGAGAGAAGTAGCGACTCCACGAAGGCAAGATTTGACGAAATCTCCATAGCCAGAATTTGGGTGGTTGGTGTCCCAGCTTTTGAAATCTACGCCAGCAGGAAGTTCTTCGATTGTTCCCGGGGATGAATCAACAGGCAAGTTGCCGTCATCATCAATTTCCCCTGTCCACCCGTCAGGTGTTGCTTTGGTGAAAAAGCCCATTTTTGCGGCCCCGGTTCTAGCTGCAACAAGTTCCGCTTCTGCATAGCCGTCTAACATTTTAAGCCTGTTCATTGATGAGACAAGCCAAGGGATTCCCCGGCTTTGCTCTGGTCTTTCTGTTTTAAACGGGTGAATGATTTCTTCGGCTGGCACTCTAATGCGGCGTTTAAAATCAGCGTTGAATTGTGAGTCACCGGGATGGTTGCCGAGAAGGTGATATGCAACCGGGCGGCGGTATGAATCAAGCTCGACACCAAAGCGGATTTCGTTGCCGTTATCAGCCCGGGCGTTGTAGCTATCATCAAGCAAGTCGGCTTCAAGAATCTGTAAGCACAACCCAGTGCTTTTCTTAATCATCCGAATCAGCACTTCACCGTCACGGGCAATGCAACGAAGAATTAAGCGTTGAACGTCAATCCATGAGTGTCGCCCTGTGACTTCGCAGTTGCCGACTTTGCTCCATTGCTTCCAAGCCCGCTCAATTATATTGTTTGCGATTTCGTCAAGCTGTCCATTAGCTTCTTTTGCCCTTACCTGTAAAGATACACCTTTTTCTCCAAGTGTGTTGTTCTCAAGACTACGCAAGAAACCTTTTACCCATTCATTGTTTCTTTCTAAGTCACGCGAGCGGTCACGAAGAATCGGAAGCTGGCCTTTAAGCTCACCATCCTGCGACAAACAAGCAGTAATCCAGTCGAGCGTCAAACGGCTTGACTGGGTGGCGTTAAATCTGCGAACGGCTGTTTTAGGCTGCGAGAATTTGCGCTTAAGATATTGAATCATCTGAATTGAATTTTCAAAGTTTTTCGGTGACGGTTGACTGATGCCTTCAATGTTTCCGCTTCTTGTCTCCAACGGTCACGGCTCTTTTCCAAATCAGCGATGCTTGCAAGTGTCAAACTTTGGTCTCCAAAGCTGGTTGCACTAGCCGTCTTTTCATAAAGTGTTCCAAGAGTTGTCTCTATCTTGGTAATCATCGCCAACGCTGCAGTCAGCTTTTCTTCGTCAGTTTTGTCGGCCATTGAATTTGACTAAATGTCAAACTCTACCAATCATTCACCCATCCACCTTTCTTTCCACGGGCATTCTTTTTAGGTTTTGCGGCTTTTTTCTTTGGTGGGTCTTGAATGCTTTGCTTGAGCTTATCCCAGTTCACTCGCATTAATGACAATGCGGCAGTTGCATAGACTCGGATGTCAAGAGCTTCGTTCCGTGCTTTGCTTGGATTCTCAAAACGTGTGTATGGCACACCATTTTTGTAGCGTGTTACCTTTGTCTCACTAACTAGCTGACGAAACCAATCTTCTGGTCGGTCATTTGGAAAGTGCATAAAGCCGCTTCCTTTCTCACCGAGTGAAAGTCTTGAGTAGGTCAATTCCTTAGCCGTGTCAGTTCCAACGCTAAACAGTGCGGCTCTCTCTGCCCCCCTTCTTGTCGGCCTTCCAACTAACGGCACACCCGGGCCACCCATTCCTTTGCAAGCGTAAACTCTCCGGCCTTCTCTTGGCTTGGTAAATGAATAGACTGCCTTGGTTTTGTGACCGGAGTCGATAAACGTGCAAGTGATTGGCAGCTCCACCCCGCTTGGGTGTGTAAACTTCTTTTGCAGTATCTCATCAAGCGCGGCCTGTGTGTCTGGTGAGTTAAAATCACCCATGACGTTGTAGTGGTCAATGCTCCAAGACTCTTCCCCTTCTCCCCAGCCAACAATCTCGACTTCAAAGCGGTCACCTTGAATATCAACGCCAGCGGTAAGGATAAGCGCATCTTTCGGAAAGTCACCCCAATCTTCCCGGCGTTGCATTAACGGCTCCCATGCCACACTTTCGCCTTCATCTTCCCAAGTTTCAGCTAAAAACGTGTTTATCCACGTTCTTAGCGTCTCTTTTCCTGATTTTTTGGCTCTGATATTGTCAGCAGCCATTTGGTGTAACCGCGACTTATAACCCTTTTTGTGCCGGAAAAGTGATGCAATTCCGGGCAAATGATAGCCCCGGCTTGTGCGTTCCGGGTAAGTTGGCACCCATTTGCCTGATTTAACCATCTCAATGCGCTGTTCATCGGTAAGCTTTGCTTTGCAGCCTTCACATTGCAGCCACGCATCACTTCCGTCTTCCGCTTCCCATTGCACGTTTACCCACTTAAGGCTTTGAGAATAGCCGCATTCTGGGCATTCAACGTGAAATCGCCTTTGGTCGCTTGCTTCAAACTCACTCTCGACTCTGCTCCGGCCTTTTACGGTCGGCGTTGATGTCATTACGATAACAGCGTTCCAGAATGTTTCTGTTCGTCTTATAGCCAAGCTTGACGGGTCACCTTCGCTTCCTGCTGTTACCGGGTAGCGGTCAACTTCGTCCAATAACACAACTCGCCTTGGACGTGATGCCAAGCCAGCCGGGGCATTAGCTCCAGCAATCGCCAAGTTGCCGCCCGGAAAGGTCTTGTGCAGAATTGTGTTGCCGCTAGTGCGCGATTTCACGTCTGCAATCTTGTCCTTGATTCTTGGCGTGTCTCGGCACATCGGTGCAAGTCGCTCTTTTGACCATGCTTCACCCATCTCAATCGTCGGCTGCACCATCAGCATCGGTGACGGCTCCACATCAACAAAATACCCAATCATGTTGTTTAGAACTTCAGTCTTTCCTAATTGCGCCCCCACCATCAGCACAGTCCCAGTTGCTTCCGGGTCGTTAATTGAGTCCATCCATTCGCGAGCGTATGGCGTTAGGTCAGAAGAATACTTTCCCGGCTGCCCTGATGACTCCGGCGAAAGAAACCGATATTGGTCTGCCCACTCTGAAACTGTTACCCGTGGCGGCGGTTCGTAGACGGCAAGCCACGTTTGAGCAATATCTTGGATTTGAATGTTCACTTGTCGCTGTAGTCTAAATCTTTAAGGCTCAACAAATCACGCAAACACTTGTCCTTTTCGTCATCAGTCAGCGGCATATTAAGAATCTTTGTCTTGATTCCGCTCATCACCTGTTCACCTAATCGCTTAACTTTGGACACTTCGACAAGCTCGCCCCGGGTTCGGGCATTGGTAAGTTCTAGCTTGTCAGCTTCTTCTTTTGTTCTCCTTAGTCTCTCGCGTTCAAAATCAGTTTCGCCCTCTCCTTTTGCCCCCCATTGATTTTTTGGCTGGTTTCTTAGGTAGTTGACGTAACGATTGACTGAGTCGCACAAAGCAAACTTCCCGCGCTCCATTTTAACTAAAACACCTTCTTGCACTAGCTGCCCGATTCTTGTCTTTGTTACGCCTAAAACATTTGCCAAAGATGAAGTTGATGCAATTGGGCCAACACCCCTTCCAACGCCGTAGTTGCTTGGGTTTTCGTTTTGATTCACAATCTAGGTATTACCCTCCACCTATGGCAAGACAAGAACCATTCAAAAAAACTTTTGACTAGAAAAATGCAGCGCTCCCATCTTCTCTCTCTTCCTCATT
>VMHT01162098.1_pt1 | contig 14244 bp, 13 predicted proteins | sample 4693611 | NCBI WGS metagenome assembly VMHT01 (sample SAMN12280063, study PRJNA550983) | marine metagenome | isolation source: seawater sampled from same location over 5 years 0.02-0.2 micron viral filtrate | place: USA: collected off the coast of southern California halfway between the port... ... | reverse complement strand
GAACAACAATTACAAAGAGCATTAAGTAAATATGGTTCAATAGATCATTTAGGAGGATATAGTCGTGGTGGTGGTATGGCATTACATTTTGGTAATAAATATAATATACCAACTACAACATTTAATCCTCTAATAGGGCCTAACGCAATAGCCAATTCTCATTCAACAACTGCCGACCATACTATTATTCGCACAACAGAAGATCCAACTACTATGGGTTTAGCATTTTCAAGTCCTAATAGTGAATCATGGAAAGTAAAAGCAATTTTACCTCATGGAGATTATAATTCTAATATACCATTAAAAAATGTTTATGACGCACATAGATTAGATAATTTTACAAGACAAGGCCCAAGAAAAGATACAGAAGCAGAAATAACAAAAGCCCATAAGGCACAAAAAGTAGCGGCAGATACACAAGGAGAAAGAATGATGTTAGGTGATATGAGAGAGAGTATTAAAAATGGTGAAAGTTTTAGTGATTATATGTTAAAATATAACCCTGGCGACACACAATCTACACCAGAAGGCCCAAGATTAAAAGGTTTAAGATTTGGTGAAAAATCAAGTTATACGGAAGGTTGGTATAAAGTTGGTGGTAGATTTACAGATGGAGAAGCAAAATATATTAATCAAATAAGAGAAGGTAGTGAAGAACCTACACCACATACAGAACCACCAAAACAACCTAAAAAAAAAATTATGCCCGGCTTTGAAGACCGAGAGCAAGGTATTCTTATTCAACAACCAACAGAAGACCAATTAGATAGAGGAAGGGAAGAATTGGATGAAGGTTTTACTTCAAGAATAGATGCCGAGTTTAGTGATCCAAAATTAAGGGCACCAAGCGACGCAGAAGCGGCTTTAATGAGAGGTATAACTTCTAAACCAAGTGCCTATAATTTAAGTAGTGATGAAATAAAAGAATTTAGCCCAAATGGTGCCAGTGATGAAGAATTGGCAAATAAATTAACAGAAGCAGAACAAAACCATTTTAAAGCACTACAAGATTTAGATGATATTAGTTCGGCCGCAGTAGAACACGCACCAGTAGATAGTGTTGGTAGAAGTTGGAGAAGTGCTAATGCTACTAATCTTGCTATTGGTTATGGTATTGGTTTGGGAGTTCAAGGCTTGGCTAATTTAATCCCGGGCGAGAAAGATTTTGAAAAAACTGCTGGCGGAAGGGCTACTATGGATGTTTCAAAAGGAGCCGCTACTGGTGTAGCACAAGCATTAACAACAAAAGGTTTAGGAGGTTTAACAAGAGGCACTGTGGCCGCTGGTATTGTAGGCAACCCCGAAGATGTAGCAATATTACCAGAATTAGTTGGTGGGGCTGCTGGTTATGTGGCAGGTGATTATGCGAGTGAAGGGGCTGGTAAATTAGCAAAAATGGCAGGGGCTAAAAAAGGCACACAAAAATTGGCAGCAGATGTAGTTGGTGGTGGCGTTGGTGGTGGTGTTGGAGCATTAGCAACAATAGGAACAGCAGTAGCGGCAGACGCATTATTAGGAACTGAATATGGAGCAGTATTAGGGCCAGAAGGAGCGGCCATAGGTGGTTTAATTGGAACTGGTTTAGGTTTAGGAGCCGCAATAAAAGAACAAGGTTTTAAAGGTGTGGCAAAGGATGTAGGAGATATTGAAGGTGGTATAGAATCATTAGAACTTAAAGCAGGCCAAGCAGTAGCAAGTGGCATTAAAAGTATTGGTAAATCTATTGCCTCATGGTTTTAATTATGTTTTTAATATATTTTTTTTTTCTAATATAATAATAGATAAATAAAATTATAAAAAATATTTGATAATAATATAGAATGGAGAAAGACCCATCAATTAATGCCGACAAAATAGAAGAAGTGGCTATCAAGGACGCAGTAGAACCCCAAGTGTTTAAATATGCCTGTGATGATGAGATTGAAGGTGTGCCTTATCCATTACCCAAATCCATATTTAGAATGGCCTGTATAGGCAAAAGTGGTAGTGGTAAGAGCAACCTTATACAAGCATTAACTCAATCCACAGGCAAAAGGAGAATTTACAATAGAAAATTCAGTAATGTATTTATTGTATCTCCATCAGTTCATAGTCAAACTAATAAACCTAAACTACCAGAAGATAGATTTTATACAAGTGTTAAAGATTTAAATACTATTTTTGACCGCATACAAAGTGAAGATGGGATGGAAGGTAGAACATTAATAATTTTAGATGATATTGGTAGTGAGATCAAAAAGGCAGGTGAAGAAACTATTATTCTTAAAAAATTAATGAATAATGGCAGACATATAGGAAGACCTATCATGGACGAAGAAACGGGCGAACAGATTGAAAGTGGAGCCGTTAGTGTTATTATAGCGGCGCAGAAACTTACACAGTTGCCCCCTTACATTCGGCACCAACTCACACACCTTGCCATTTTTGATTGCCGTAATACCAAGAGTGAATTAATAACCTTATATGAAGAATTCTTCTCTACTGAACGGCCTATATTTAATGAAATATTATATAGAGTATTTACTAAACCTTATAATTTCATTTTCGTTGATACAAGAAATAGTGAAATATTTAATGGTTTTAAAAGTAAATTTAATATTAAAAACAAAGTATATTTATAATTTAATTATTTATCGTTTTTTTTTTTAAAATTGATTTTTTTTTTTTTTAATATAAAACCTAAATGCCTATGGAATTAATGCCGATTAAACAATTGAATCTCCATGAAGATGAAATTAATATGTTATATCAACCTTATAAAGAATTATATGAAAATGGTGTAGTATTATATAAATTAGAAAATAGCGATGATTTTATTGAAAAAGTAAATAAAGATAAAAAAAGAAAAATAGCGATGTTTGATTGTTGTTTTCATGAAGAAATTGGTATTTTTAATGTTTTTACTAAAAAAGAATGTTATAAAAAAATAAAATAATAAAAATAATATTTTATATATTATATGAAAAAAAAAAATAATAACAAAAAAAAAATCTCACCAGTCAAGCCAGAAAAACCTACAAGCCGTAGAAGTAATGAAAAAGATAAAATAAAAGGAATGGCTCCAATAGAAGGCAAAATAGGTAATAAACTAATTAATGATAAAAAATATCGTGGTAATTTATTTAGTGGCCTCATGAAAGGCATTACATTTGGTTTATACAAACCTTAATTATTTTATAAAATTTTTTTTTATTTTTAATATTATAATGAGAGAAACAATTAATAATTCTATAAATTATATTTTAGATAATGTAATTTATCCTATTTATGATTTTTTTGCTTATAGAAAATATTTTTATTAAAATCCCACAAAAACCACATTACTTTTGCCGAGAATTATAATTCTGGCATAAATATATATTTCTTTTTTTTTTTTAGAGAAAAATAAAAAAAAGTCCGCGCGTTAGTTATATTTATTTATTATATATAAGTAAATTTCTTAATATAAAAACACCACAAAAACCACATTCTTTTTACCCCTTTTTTTTATTTTCATTTTAAAGTTTCAACAAAAAAAGTAAAAAAAAAATAAAATATATATTTTTGCCAGAATTATGGTTGGGCTGAAAAGCCGTGTGGTTTTAGTGGTTTTTAGATTTTATGGTCTATAACCCTAAACCTTTTAGAATTTGTAAATGTGTATATTCTTTTAATTCTGGTAGTGGTTTCTTTTCTTTCTTTTCTTTTTCTATTGGGCCTGTTTCTTCTTTTACTGATTGTGATTGTTTTTCTGTTGGTGTATCATTATGATTAGTAGGAATATCAATAGGAACAGAAGCGGCCACAACTGGTTTCTTATTTCTTCTTCTTCTACTAATAACTATTTCTTGCTCACTATCACTACTATCATCTTCTACTATGATACGAGGTTTCTTTTTTTTTCTTGTTTTTTTTACAACTTGAACTTCTGCTTCTTCATCTGATTCTACTTCTTCTATTTGTTTTTTTACTTTTCTTACTTGTGTCTTTTTTTTAGTTATTTCTTTTTGTATAAATGCTTCTTTATCATTTAATATTTCATCATTAACATTTACAGTTTTATCTTTAACTGGTTCTCCTATTTCTTCTTTTGCCTTTCTCCTTGCCTCATATCTTATTTTATTAGCCGCTTGTAATTTATCAAAATTTTTTTTTTGAGCCTCACTTAATTTTCTTTTTGGTTTAGGTGCCTCCATGGTTTCATTTGTTTCTTCTGGCACAACTGGCACTTCTTCAACAATATTTTCGGTATTCTCCGCCTTTTTCTTCGGTGGCATTTTAATTATATATTAGAAAATAATTTTCAAAAAAAAATATTTTAATTAAATATAAATGTCGTCATCAACAAGAAGTTTAAATGGTCTATCAGGCAACACCACTACTAATGTATATGTAAATACTATTGATGTTTTTGAAGGCACCTTACCAGTAGTAGTAGCACAAACAAGTGCTAATCAACCAGTTAATATATCATTAAAAGGTATATCTTCTTTTGGTGGAGCAAATAAAATATTGAAAATAAATAGTTCTAATAATGCTTTAATTTGGGCGGACGACACAACAGAAAGTATAACAGTATCATTACCATTAGAAAGGAATGGTGATGTTATATCATTAAAAGGTCTTTCTTCTATGGGAACTGCTGGTAAAATTATAAAAGTAAATAGTGGAGGCACTGCTTTGGAATATGCTGACGAAGACGGAAGTAATTGGACGAGGACACAAGGAGGTCTGGGCACAGTTGGTTATATACAACCAGCGGTAAGCACTGATAGAGTATCAATACCGCCTAATAGTGATATAGTATTTGATAATAGCCCAGTAGATACAGATGGATTTGTATTAGCCCACGATACAACAAATAATGCCTTTACTATAAAAGAAAAAGATGGGACATTATTATTGAAACTTAATGCTAATAATATGAATGTGGAATGGGGCACACAAGGTTTTATGGACTTTAAGGGCAAAGCATTACATGGAAGTAATGCGGAATATCCATTAGGCCAAAACATAGGAGTTGGCACAATAGGCTTAATATTTATTGCTACTGCTTATATTAAATTAATTACTACGAATGAAATATTATTCAATAATTATAATGCTTCACCTTTTAGTATTCAATCTTCTATTAGATTAAATGATAGTGGTGAATTATATAACACACAAGGTAAATGGAAAGGTGATACTTTTTATGTAGATACAAATGTAGATATGTTAAATAATAGTTCTATAATGTTTAGAGAGACAACTGCTAATGGTAATCATAGAATAAATCTAATAGGGCAATCTTCATTAAGTGGCGATTTTACTATTACTCTACCAGCAACAAATGGGACAGTTGCTTTAACAAGTGATATACCATCTGATTTTATACAAAGTGTTAGTTCTCCATTAGCAGTAAGTAGTAATAATTTAACATTAGGAACTGTCCCATATAATAAAGGTGGCACGGGGCTTACGAGTTATACGGAAGGAGATTTATTATATGCTTCTGCTGATAATGTATTAGCAAAATTGCCACATGGATCTGGTGGTGATATATTAAGAATGAATGGCACTGGCACATTGCCAGAGTGGAGAACTATGTATGGGGCTACAAGTCCAATAGTTTTAACTGGTGGCACTACATTTGAATTAACAACTGTGCCAGTAAATAAGGGTGGCACGGGTTTTACGGGTTGTAATGCGGGAGATATGATTTATTCTCTCGTTGCTAATACTTTAACAAAATTAAATATAGGTTCAACTGGGCAAGTATTAAAAGTTTCTGGTGGCTTACCAGTATGGAGTAATGAAAATGATACTACTTATACAGCACAAACACCATTAACATTAGTAGGCACAGAGTTTCAATTAGGTTTAGTCCCTACTAATAAAGGTGGCACGGGGATTTCGGCATATACGGCAGGTGATATTTTATATACTCCAAGTGTAGGTTCTAATGATTTAGAAAAATTACCAATTGGTTCAACTGGGCAAGTATTAAAAGTTTCTGGTGGCTTACCAGTTTGGGGAACTGATACAGATACAGTTTATACTGTGAATACTCCAATCACATTAACAAATAGCACTGAAATAGGATTAACAACAGTCCCATATAATTTAGGAGGAACTGGATTAACAAGTTATACAGAAGGAGATTTACTTTATGCTTCTGCTGATAATGTATTAGCAAAATTACCACACGGAAACTCTGGTGATATTTTGCGTATGAATGGAACTGGAACATTACCAGAATGGAGGACTATGTATGGAGCAACCAGTCCAATTGTTTTAACTGGTGGATTAACCTTTGAATTAAACACAGTCCCAGTAAGTAAAGGTGGAACAGGTTTTACTGGTTGTAATGCGGGAGATATGATTTATTCTCTTGTTGCTAATACTTTAACAAAATTAAATATTGGTTCAACAGGCCAGGTTTTAAAAGTTTCTGGTGGATTACCAGTATGGAGCAATGAAACGGATACAACTTATACTGGAACTGGAAATATTGATATAACTGGAACAACAATTAGTTTAACTGGAACAATACCACAAAGCAACGGTGGAACTGGTTTTAATACATACACAGTTGGAGATATTTTATATTGTGATACTACTAATACATTATCTAAATTACCAATAGGAACAACAGGTCAAGTATTAAAAGTAGATAGTGGAAAACCAAGTTGGGGTGCTTTATCTGGTGCTACACCATTCACTACAAGTGGTAATTTACTTTATCCAACAGATACTAATTTAAGATTATTAGTAGGTGCTACGGCAAATTCTAATGATTATAAATTAAGAGTAAATGGGGACGCTTACATTAACGGCCCGACTTATATAGAACAAAGCACACACTTCGGTATAAGATTAATAAGAAGTGGATTTAATGGTATATGTTGGTATGCGAGTGAAGCAGACGCACAAGGCGATACAAATAGAAAAGCATATATTCAAGCGGATACAGGTAGTAATGGAAAAATGTTTTTTAATTGTTTAAGTCAGCAATTTATTTTTGGGACGAGTTCCAGCATTGGGAGAATAGGTGTTAATAAATCAAATCCGCAATTTCCTTTGGACGTAGACCACACCCTAAACGATACTTCTGCTTCAGTAAATTACAGATATATAACAACTCTTTCTGCTGGTGGCCCAGTTCAAGTATATAATACAACGGCGAAGTTTGACGGACGCATTTGGATTACAGACGTAATCTATAATAGTAGTGATAGAAGAATTAAAGAAAATATTAATGAACTTAATAGTAGTAAATCATTAGAAATAATAGATAAATTAAAGGTTTGTGAATACACTATGAAAGATATAAAAAGAAATGGTAATGCTAAACATTTAGGGTTTATAGCACAAGAAGTAGAAGCAGAATATCCACTCGCCGTAAATGATAGTAATGAATATATACCAGATATTTATAAAAATGTGGATTGTGTTTATACCAAAGTAGGTGAAGAATACAAAGTTAAAATAAGTGAATTAGGTGAAGTTTCTGGTGTAGAATATAGTTTTTATGTATGGGTAGGTGAAGAAGATAGAAATGAAATATCGTTAGAATTAGTTGGTAATGAAGATAATACATTTACATTTGAAAAAGAATATGAAAATGTATTTTGTTATGGTAAAAAAGTAAGTGATTTTAAAACATTAGAAAAAGAAACTTTATATGATTTAAATGTATCTGCTACACAAGAATTACATAATAAAATAAAAACATTAGAAACAGAATTAACAACATATAAATCTATTGTTGATAAATTAATTAATTCTAAAAGTTTTGCTGAATTTAAAAAGAGTTTATAATTTAAAAATAAAATATTATATATAATTATATGCCTCGTGTTAAAAGCGAAAAACCTACCGAAGCAACCGAAGAACAAATTGAAAACTCTGTTGAAGTAAATGAAGTAGAACCAACCAAAGAAGAAGAACCAGTAGAGAAACCAAAACGTCCAAAGAGGGAAAAATCACCAGCACAAATAGCAGCTTGGAATAAATTACAAGAAATAAATAAAAAAAAATTTGAAGAAAGAAAGGCAGCAAAAGAACGAGGTGAAGTAGTAGTTCCACACGGTAGAAATATAGATAAACAGTCTAAACAAGTATTAGAAAAATTAGATAAACAAGAAAAAGAACCAAAACAAGAAGTAGTAGAAGAAGAAGAAATAGAATATGTAAAAGCTCCACCTAAAAAAGTAGTAAAAAAAAAGAAAAGAAGAATTGTTGTAGAGCAAGATAGTAGTAGTAGCGACGAGGAAATTGTAATATCAAGAAGAAGAAAAAGTAAAACTAAAAAAGAAATTAAAATTCCAACTCCTACTCTACCTATACCTATTCCACAAGAAACTCCAAAAGAAATGCCGATAGAAAAAGAAAAACCTATTTCTTCAAAACCTCCACAAGAAGAAAAAAAATATACTCCCCAAGAAATATTAAGAGGATTAGGTCTTTAAAAATTTAAAGTTTTTGTATCTCTATCTTTTATTTTTTTTTCATTTAAATCTTCTAATTCATTTTTAAAATTTTGTTTATCAATAATTTCTTGTTTCTGTTTAGCAGACTTTCTCATTTTATCTAATTCTTCTTCTGTAAAAGGACACCCCAACTTTTCTCTTGCGACCCATTCTAAAATAAAGTCTGGATAAGCAAAATTTTTTTGAGAAAATAAATAATCTTTAACTTGTTTAATTTTTTGGTGTTGTGTTAAAGCAGAATTATTTTTAATATCTTCTATTTCGTCAATTGTATTATCAGCACATAAATCTAAATCTATACAATCCATTATATATATACAATATTTTTTTTTTATATTTTAAACTTTATTTATAATCTTAAAATATGCTGAACCAAATATGGGATAAAATGGGTGTTCCTTCTCAATCCTCTTTAAATTTAATTTTTTTGGTTTGTGTTTCTTTTCCAACTTATTCTCTTCCTCTTCTGCGGGTTTTGGTATGTATGACTTCTCCCACGCAAACATTAATTATACTATATACTATATATTTTTATTTTTTATGAAAAATTCAGTTGCTCTAATAATTGGTCGTATGATAGTTGGTCTATTTCTTGTTCTACTAAATTTAATTCTTGTTGTGCTTCTTGTGGAGATAAATTCATAGTATCATTAACATTAAAATCAAAAGTAAGTTTTTGTTCTATATCTAATAATCTATCTATTTCCATAATGTTTTTACTCCAAAAATCAAGATTGTATATATCTTTTTTAAATGTATTTACAAATTTATCTCTATAATCTTTATTATCGTCTGTCAATCCTTCTAACATAAATTCTTCTTGTTGTAATGCTTCTACAAAAATATCATTTCTTTTTTTTTTTAAATCTTGTATAGCTTCTTTTCTCATAGTTTCTATACCACCACCAGTATTTAAAGTAGTTAATAAATCGTCTAATTCTCTTTCTATTCCTAATGATTTTTGTTTATATTGTTCTGCTACATTATCTAAATTATAATCACTATCACTGAAAGCAAAACTCATATCACTTGAAGCAGAAGAAATAAATTCGTCTGGGATATTATCTTCTGTTGTATCACTAAAAGGGAGATACTCACCAGCTTCTTTAACTGGTCCTAATTTAATTTCTTCAATTTCGTCATATTGAAATTGTTGTGGTGGATTTTCTTTTAAAAATTTTTTCATAATTACATTTTGTTTATCGTCGTCTGCTCTTGTATCTGCTATAAATGTGTCAAATTGGTCTAACTTACCTTCTTGAAAAGCTCTATATCTTGCTCTACCTTCTCTTGCTGATTGTTTTAAATTATCATTTTTTAATATTTGTTGTTTTGTTGGTCTTGCTAATCCAGCATAATATAATCTTTCGTCTAATCGTTCTCCAATATTTAAATTACCGTAATCTTGTGCTAAATTAGATTGTCTAATTTTATCTGCTGGATTTTGTAATAAAGAAGCAGTCATAGTAGTTAATAATTTATCAATGGCGGCTACTGGTTTAGTAGTATAATCTTTAATTCCTTTTGGTTGTCTATTACCCCATTTTACTTTTCCTCTTTTTCTTTTTTTACCTTTTTTTTAGTGCTGGGTATTTTTCCCGATTGTAAATAAGAATACAAATCCATATATATAATAATAATATTTTATTTTTATTCATTATCATTTTCTTCTTTATTATCATTTTCTTTTTTAACATTTGGAAGTTCATAATAAACTTTTTCTTTTTTTAAAAAAGTATTTTTTAAATTATTTTTTTTTTGTTGTTTTAATTCTTTTTTTAATTTATCTATTTGAGATAAAACTTTTTTAGGCATAGTATTATTATTATACAATAAAAAAATATTATATTAAATTATATGAATACAAAAGATAGTATTGTTAGTTTATTAAAACAAATAGAAGAAGCAAAACAACAAGCAGACCAATCAAGAATAGAGGATTTAGTAAATAAACAATATTTAGAACAGAATGCTTTAAGAATGACGAGTTTAAACGAAATGAGAACAAGAACTCGTGATAGATTAAAAGAAAAAGAAAAAGGTAAAGGTGGTATAGTATCTGGTAATACGGATAATGATAAATTAACTCCTAAACCAAGTTATAATGAACCAGCAAAACCTAAACCACCACCACCTACACCAATATATAAAGTTGCTAAAAATTGGAGTGATTATGATAAATTACAAAATGAAGAAGCTTATAATGCTCGTAAAGCAGGTAGGAAACCAAATTATTCTTTAATTAAAAGACCTGGTTTTGTTCCACCAATTTCAAAAGATTATAAAGTATCTTATGCTGGGACAATTCCAAATGTTTTAAAAAATCCAGACTACGACGAATTTTATGCTGGGAGAAAATTAGATACAGAAGAAGAATATGAAAAAAATAAAAATATACTTTATCAAGGTAAATTTAAATCTTACGCAGAATATAAAAGTGTTTATGAAAATAAATCTAAACCATTTGTTTATAATCCAGTTTATAATAAAGCATATTTATTAAATAATCCAATTATGAAAAGTAAAATAGAAACAATTAGTCCATTAGGTAAATTAAAAAGTTCTATAAAAAAAATAAATAATTTTCCAGTTGGTATAGAAGATAAATCATTATCAAATGTTCCAGGTTGGACTATGTAATTAAAAGAATTTATGAATTCCATAAGCTAATAAACCTACACCAGCACCAACGGCAGCACCAACGGCAGCACCACCCGGTCCTAATGAAGCACCTAATTCTGTTCCAAATAAAGCGTCAGCACCAATAGCAGCAGCACCACCAGCTAAATATGTTCCTACCCCAGCTTCCGCTCCTTTAACAATATCTTTTCCTACTTTTGTTTTACTTATTTCACTAACAGCAGCAGAACCCAACCCTAACCCTAATCCTATTGCTGCTCCCGCTGCGGCTCCTTCTGGTCCCAGATAAGCTCCATATTCAGTTCCTAATAAAGCGTCGGCAGCAACAGCAGCACCAGTTCCACCTAAATATGCTGCTAAACCACCAGCAGTTCCACCTACGGCGTCCCCAGTATCTTCTTGAACTGATTTAGACGCACCAGCCATTTTTGCTAATGCTTGACCTCCTTTTGCTCCATAATCGGCAGCAACATATCCAGCTGCTCCCGCTACTGCTGCTGGCCCTAATCCTTCTTCTGCTAATCCTAATGCTGAACTTGCCCCAGCAGTTAAAAAACCACTTGTAGCCCCAGAAACAATATCTCTATCTACTCCTTGAATTTTACCTTGTCCTTTATCATTGGGGTCAAAAAAATTTAATGTTTGGTCTGTTAAATAACCAATTCCAGCACCAATACCCATATGAGTAGCACTTAATCCTCTCATATGTTCGTTTAATCCAGCGGCTTCGTGTGCGTCCATAGCATTTTGTATATCTTCATTATGTCCTTCTATTTCACTACCTATATTTTCTATTTCTGTTTGTCTTTCATTTGGACTTTGATTAATAGAACTTTCTAATTCACTATCACTTTCACTGAAATTTAAATCTGGTTTATTAAAAGCTCTTTTATTTCCAGCTTTATTACCAATACCACTTTCGTCATATGCGTCAAAAGCTTTTTGTAATCTATCTTGTGGATTAGTTTGTTGTTCTATGGGATAATCTTGGTCTAATTTTTTTTGATTTTCAGTTTTTAAAGAAACAAAATTTCCATTTTCAAAATAACCAGTATTAGAAGGCATATCGTCTATAACAGCTTGTCTATCTGCTCTTAATTTATTTCTTAAATTTTCTTGTGCTTGATTTCTTTGATTAGCAGTTTTAGGAATACCACTTGCGTCAGCAATAACATTTGCTTCTTCGTCTGTAAATTCACCACCTAACGCTCTCCAATTTCTAATCATTTCACTTGTAGGAGAATGTCTTGAACCATTTATTAATGGTTTTCCGTCAGCACCTAATATAACGTCATTACCGTCAATACCACGCTGTCTTAATGCTGAACCTCTACTATCTTTTTGTAAGTCGGCTACTGCTTCGCTGAATGTAGCACCTTGTTCTTTTAATGTTGCTGTTCTATGTTGTAATCCTTTTTTTGCTAATAATGTTTGTTTTTCGTGTTGAGCTTTTATGGCTTTTTGTAAAGCATTATCGTCAGTTCCAGTAATTCTACCTTTATTTGAAGTAAAATTATTTAATCTATGTCCGTCATATGTTTCTTTGATAGGAATTAAATGTTCGTTCTCTGCTATTGGTCTTAATGATTTTACATTCCAATTTGCTAAATTTCTATCTTTACTGACTATTAATCCAGTAGAAGCAAAATCGGTAGTTGTTCTAATAATATTATGTGCTGCTTCTGTTGTATTTACACCACGAGCTAATCGTGGGCCGATAAATGGATTAAATGTTGTGCTTTCAATTCCGTATTTTTGTCCCATAGATAAAGCTTTTGTTCCTCCTAATGAATATCCAGTTAAACTCTCTACATTTTCTCTACCATATTTTTCAAAGGCAGATTTGATTTGGTCGTCTGCTCTTTTAAATTGTGGTGTATCTCTATCAGCACCAACAGCAATAGAAGCGTCTGTGCTAATATCTTCTAAACTTGGTTTCCCCGATAGTTGTGTTCCTCTATAAGCAATTTCAACTTTACCATTTGGTTTTTTAATAACAAGACTATCTGGTGTAGATAATTCTGTATCTATAACACCATTATCTTCCATAGATAAACTATCTAAATGTGCTTGTGCTGTTTCAAAATTATCGTCGTGTAAATATCCTAATTTAGAAGCTTCAACTCTATTAGCTTTAATAATTTCTTCTTGTGATAATGATTGGGTATTTGGTTTCCCAGCTTTGGATAATAAAAATCCAGTATATAATGCTTGTCTTTGTTTATCATTAAGTTTTCCTTGACCTTCTAATATACCCGCCATTTCTTCTATTTTGTCTGTATCAATACCTCGTTCTTTCATTTCTTTTTTAAAGTTCTCACTCATTTCATTTGTTTTTTTACCAATTTGTTTAGTAATTTCTTTTTTAACATTTTGTTTTAATTCTTTATCTAAATCTTGTGCCGATTGAAAGCGTTTAATATATTCTTCATAAGGTAATCGTTCTTGATAGTTGTTTCTACTAATCATATATTTATAATAAATATTTTTTTATTGTATTATAATATATATAATGCCGTATAAAACAATAAAAGTAAATGGAGGATATAAAAATAAAAATACTACTACTAATAAAGTATATTCAAAAAAAGCAATGACTAAAAGTAATGTAGAAAAACAAATGAAAATATTAAAAAGATTTGAAAAAAAAAAAACTAAACCAATTAATAAGAAGAAATAATTATTGTAATTTTTCTATTTCCTTTTTTACAATTGTTAATTCGTATGTGAAGTCGCCGTCTGCGTTAATACCATTACTTATTCTCTTATTTAACAAATCTATTCTTTTTTGAGTAAAATGGAGTTCTTCTATTGCTGCTTCTAATTCAAATTTCCAATTATTCGTATCTACATAATTACAATATTTTTTACATTGTAATTCAGTTTGTTTATTCCATAGTTTCATAAGATTACTAATCTCGTCCATAGAAGTAAGTTCTACAACTGGTTCTTCTATGATTGGTTCAATTGGGTCTTCTACAACTGGTTCTTTTAATTTTTCTAAATCATTAGTTTCTTGTTGTTTTACTTTTTTACATTTATTAAGTGTATCTATCATAGTTTTATAACTATCCATAATAACTTTTAATTCATTTGATTTTTTATCAATCCATTTTTTAGATTTAGAAAAATGTGGTTCAATAGATTTTAT
>VMHT01222065.1_pt1 | contig 14246 bp, 14 predicted proteins | sample 4693611 | NCBI WGS metagenome assembly VMHT01 (sample SAMN12280063, study PRJNA550983) | marine metagenome | isolation source: seawater sampled from same location over 5 years 0.02-0.2 micron viral filtrate | place: USA: collected off the coast of southern California halfway between the port... ... | reverse complement strand
GCTGGTAACGCTAACGCTAGAATTACTGCAGCTTCAATTAACTTAGCTATTGGTGACTCTATACCTCAAAAATATAGATCTGCTACACAAGCATGGCTGCAAGCTTTGCTACGTGCTGACACAGGTGCTGCTTATTCGGAAACAGAAATCATGGACTACATTGCTACTAATATCCCTCAAGTTGGAGATAAAGATGACACAGTTGCATTTAAATTAGCACAAATGAAATCTACAACTGAAACTATGGCTGCTAACGCGGGCCAAGGCGCTAAATACTTACTTGGAAGATTAGATGGCTCAATAGAGCCGCCGGAGTCTGTTAAAAGATTACAAGCTGCAGGCTTAGGATCAGAAAAAGAGTCTGACGATGGATCAGGTAGAAGCGATGAGTTACAAGCAGCTTTAGACCAATATTAATAAGGAGTCAATATGGCCGAATATAGTATAAAAGAGTTAGAGCAAAAATTTATGAATGCTCATAACGCTGGTGATACAAGAGCAGCAAAACTTCTTAAAAATATGATTGTTAGCCAAGAATCTGGAAAAACTCCTAAGCTTAAATCTTGGGAGTTACCAAATGGGGGTTTAAGATTTGACAAGTTGTCAGAAAATGAAAGCTACATATCTGATCTTAAAAAAGTGCATAAGCATCTTAGGGGTGAAGAATGGACCGGGAATGATGAAGATTTAATTGAAGATTCTTTTGAATATTGGAACAGCACATTAAATAATGAGCTTTCATTAGCCGGAACCACCAAAGATATATTTGGTATGGACGACGATACAAAAAGTGCAATGAATAATGTGTTTAACACTTATAACAATACTAATATAACTGGAGAGGGCTCTAGGCCTTTACTTGAGCAAGCTAAAGATGCTGCTTCATTACTATGGGCCCCATCAACATATTTTGGTGGTAAATTTATTGCTGGTGGCGCAATGCGCATGGGGGCTCAGCAGGGTATTAAAAAATTATTATCGGGTACAGCCGCTAGATCAGGACTTGTAGCCGGTGGAATTGTTGGCGCTCATGATGCTGGTATCCAATTAGGTGTTGAGGGGCAGCTAGACGAAGATAAGGAATTTGATTGGAAACGTGCTGCGCTTTCTACAGGTATGGGATTAGGCTTAGGTGCCGCAGCTCCTGTAGCTATAAAGGGCGCGGGTAAATTAATTTCAGGAACAGGAAAAGCTGTTACTGGCACTGCTGAAGCTATTGCTAGCCCAATACAAACTGCGCGAGCAATTAAAGGAGCTGCTATTAAAACTGGTGGCGGTGGCGAAGCTGCTAGGGAAGGGGTAGCTCGAGAGGCAAAAGAGCAACTTGATGCTGCGGTAGGAACCGGTGGTAAAGAAGAAGCTGCTGGAAGTTTGAATGAATCTCTTAACGAAGTTATAGCAGCTGGTAAAACTAAATTTACTAATCAATATGATGAGCTAGGCGAAATAGATGTTTCTGGAATACAAGTTCAAAAATTAGTTAACCAACTTCACAATAAGTCTGGTGTTTCTAAAATTGGTAATTTAGATTCTACTATTGAAGCTATGATTGGTGGGGAATTAACTCCTACTCAAGCTTTGCGTAAAGTTCGTTCTACCTTAGGCAAAGAGTCTAATAGAGCCGCTAGAGGAGTTGGCCCTAATATCAGCTCAGACCAAATACTAAATAACTTTTATAAACAGTCTAGAAGCTTGTTTACTAGCGCCGCTAAAAAAGCAGGTAAAGGGGCTCAAGCCAAAAAGTTAGATAAAGACTACTCGGACTTTTTAAAAATTAGAGGCGACAGGACAATCATTAATGCTACTAAAGATACTTCAGCTGCAACTAGGAAGTTAGTTAATACTATATCTAGTAAAGACCCTCATAAAGTTGATGAGTTTATTAAGCAAATGAATGATTTGGGCAGATTGTCTGGCGACTCTACTTTTGGAAGATTGCAAAAAGAAAATCTTCAAAAAGCTTTGCATGAACATTTATTTACAGGTCAAAACTCTGCTGCGCTTAAAAGATTTTTAGGTGATAAAAGTGGAGTTAAAGTCCTACAAAAAGTTTATGGCGATGTTATGGATAAGCAAGCATGGCAAGGTTACGCGGATATTTTAGAAAACGCAGCGGATCATGGGGGCCTAGGGGTCCTTATGACAAGAATTTTAGCTGGTGGCGCGGGCGCAGTTACCGGTGGCCCTTTTGGCGCCGTTGGTGGTTATGTAGCAATTAATGCGCTTATGAAATCTAAAGCGTTTCAAAAACAAGCTATGAAAGTTTTTTCAAATAACCCTAAGAAAAAGAAGCAAGGCTTAGGGGCTATAGCTAAATTTATGGAAGCTAAAGGAATAGACGGGCCTACGCGTAAAAAGATACAAGATTTGCTTGTTGGGTCAGCCGCTATTGGTGGCTCAGTTTACGCTGCTAAAGATAGCACCGATGTAAGTTATAAAGATTCTGCAGAAATGGTTAAGCAAAGCTTAAAAAACTTTGATCCGAGTATTTCGCAATACTTTGAATAATAGGAGACTATATGAGCGTTTTAAGTTCAGTTGTTGCTTCAATAAATAAAGCAATAATTAAAGCCACTACAGCTGGGGATACAAAAGCAGTTAATAAGCTTACAAAATTAGCGGACAAGCCTGATGCTGTTACTAATAGGATACAGCAGATTCAAGCTAAACAAGCTGACTTTGGCGATGAAGTTATGGACACTTATATTCATCGAACAAATGCTCAGGGAGACATTCACGAAGGTAACTTTAAATATCGTCCAGGATCGACTCCTGCAGCCGCGGGTAAAGGTCCGGGTATATTTACTAGCCCCACTAGTTATGCTGACCAAAACGCGGCATATGGAACTCGTGAGCTAGGTGTTATAACTGCAAGGGCTGACTCATCTAAATTAGGGCAGGGGCAAACTAGATTAGCTATGGATGGCCCAGATACACCTGAAACCTTTATTCCTGAAGGGCAAGTAAAAAATATCTTTGAAATTGAACCTGCTACTATGCAATTAACTGAAATGGGTAATAAGACAGTTACTTCTATAGCAAAAGCTACTGAAAACTTTAAGTCGTCTGTTTCTGATATGCGTAAAAGCAATGACATCAAAAAATTATTTGAAAGTGAAGATATGTCCGATGAAAAAATAGTCGGGATGTTTATTGACTCACTAAGAGTTATTGACGAAAACGCTGCTGGGCAAGCTAGAAAAGTTGCTGGACATGAAAAAGTTTATGAAAGAGTATCTTTGCAAGACTTATACGATAAAGTAGGGCGTAAGATAGAAGCCCGTATGACTATAGGCACTAAAAATAGGTGGTCTCCACAAAAACGTAGAGAAGCCGGGGCTACTATGCTAAACTACACCCGAGGTAATTTAGGAGAGTTTATTGAAGAAGCTACAGTTAAAACCAAAATTGGTAAAGGGTTAGAAGTTAAAGACGAATTATTATTAACTACTAATAAAGGCTTTAAAGATTGGGCACGTTCTGGTGGAAGAACATTAATGAATGCTCTTGAAGGCCCTAGAGAAGCTAGAAATCCATCTATTGATTTCCATGGTGACTGGGTTATGAATGAAGCTGGCGAAATAGTTGGATTTCCAAGAGGGTCTACTAAGGCAGAGTTCTTTTCTGGAGGAACCAAAGTTCAATTATCAGAATCTAACTTTCCCTCAGTTATTAAATCCTTAAATATTTTAGGCAAGCAGCAGCTTGGTATGGATAAAGATTTCTTTGCGTTAACTAAAACACTTGGCAAAAAGGGAATTTTAAAAGAACGCCCTGGTCCATTAGCTGAGCATAAAGAGTCATTAAATATGCACAGATTAACTGACACAGAGCAAGATGAATTAACTGAAGCGTACGATAAATTGGGGGAAATGCTTAAAGAGGCATTTCCTAATAAGCCTGCTACAGGAAAGCAGTTTATCGAATTAAAAGAATCGACATTCTCAAGCCGCGCAAAAGCATTAGATTCTATTGCTAAAGAAACTAAAACTAGGGGAGATCAGTACAAATCTAAACAAAGCTTTACTAGAAGACTAGACGAAGAGTTGGAAAAAAGATTTGCTAATGACCCTGAAGCTAAAGTTTATATGCAACATAATGTTGATACGCGAGGGCGCACTTCGCCTATAGACCCTTCCGGAGCTTCTTTAAACTCTGGTGGCGCAATTAGGCATGGTTTTACAGGGGCTAAAAAGCCTATAGTATACGGGGATGAAGGCTTTAACCAAATTGTTGATGATTTAGTTTTATTTGACGATAAAGCGGGATTGAGTAAAATACAAGGCACTGGATTAGATAGACATTCGCATTGGCTAAAAAATAAAGATACTTACCTTAAGCAAGGTCAAGAAGCTTTAGACAATGTAAATAATCCTGATTGGAATCCAAAATGGATGAACCGAAAAGATGCGGGGCCTTATTTAAGAGGAGTTATGGAAGTAGCTCGGATTAAGAAAGCGCATGATAATGGTGTTCCTTATGAGTCTAATATGATGATTGAGGTTGACGCGCCTTCTTCAGGTTCTCAGCATATTGGCGCACAATACGGTGATGAAAATATATTAAAGTTAACAAGTGTCCTTACTGACCCCGTTGACCGTACAGGATTGACTGCTGCAGAAATAAGAATGCTAAGTGAAGGTGTCCCAGATGACGCTATTGCTAAAGACTTATACACAGATGTTGGAGTTAAATACAAAAAGTATATGGAGTCTAGCTACGAAGAGCTAGCCCAAACCGATCCTGAAAAAGCTCGTTTGTTTAAAGAAATTTCAGACGAATTTTTAGGTGGGGACAGAGGGATTGTTAAACCTATTGTTATGAAAGTTCCTTATGGAGCAGGAAACGATACTCTTAAAATTGATTTAAACACGCAATTAGATGGCAGAAAAAAGTTAGCAATTTTAGAACGTGGTGTTGATCCCGACGAATTAATGGAATTTCATTGGGATAAGGGTATGGCTAAGGCTTTAAATGAAGGTCTTGCTACTCAATATCAATTTAAAGAATTTAATTCTGTTATAGGTAAGATTTTTAATACTGCTAAAAATAGAAAGCCTTTGCTAGTTGAAGGCCCCTCTGGTGATATAACTGACTTAACAAGATATGTTATGGGAAGCGAAAGAACTTTTAGGTCCACTATTGGCCCTGAAGGTGTTCCCGATTTAGCGGCAGCAAAAGATGCTAAATGGAGAGGGCAAGAAGTAACTGTATACAATCAAGTCCCTAAATCTGATATATCCCCTGAAGCCATTAAAAAGATTGCAACAGATGCAAAAATGGTGACTCAGGGAATGGCGCCTAATGTAACACATATGATGGACGCGGGATTTTTGCATAAATTGGTTCAAGCTGCGGATGCCGCAGGTATTGAAGTTAGAGTTGTGCATGACGCATTCTTTGTTCATCCAAATGATGTTAAGGCGGTCAAACAATTATCAGGAAAAGTATTTCAAGATCTCCACGCTAATTACAATATTAGAGAAAAGATGGTTGAAGGCTTAGCTAAAGCTACTGGTATGTCCACGGAAAGTATACTAGCTAAAATTGAAGCTAAGGGTTTAACTATGGAAACTAAGTTTGATATTGGAGCACAACCTGTAGAAAGATTTACTAACGTTGTTCGAGGAGGATAACTATGTACAAAGATTACAATGTAATGTCTGCTCAAGGAATGACAGATGCTGAATTGTTAAAAGCTAACGGAGGACCTGAAAAATTTGCGGGTACTCCCAAAGTTAACACATTTATGGTTAATAAAGTTTATCACGATAATCTTAAAGCTGGAATGTCTAAAGCTGAAGCAAATGTAAGAAAGATTGAAGCTCAAAAGTTAGTAAAAGCCACGAAAGATTGGCGAGGTTACTAAAACAAAAAATAAAGCTACATTTTGGATATAACGTCCAATTTGTAGCTTTATTTTTGCTTTTTAAGGAAAAGCTGATCTCCAGGATCCCCGTATAGAGCACTTTTAAATGCTTGGCTTATGTTTGTTTAGCTTTATTTTTAACTACTTTAAAACAAGTAATATGGAGCAATGGGCAAAAATAAAGGGCCATAACCAGGTTTTAACCCGACTATAGCCCATATTTACTTATTCAACTAGTCCTTTTTTGACAGTAAGCTCTTTTGCTAGAGTATCACTTGATAATGCCCCAACTAACTTTCGCGGCTCTTTGCCACTAATTTCAATTACTGTTGTAGGTATTGACTTTACTCCGTAAGCTACTGCTATTTCAGAGCCCTCTGGAGATTCAATATTATATTTTTCTACTTTCCAATCTCCTGTAAGCCTATTTGTTACCTTATCAAATATAGGGCCATAGTTTTTACAAGGCCCACACCAATCCGCATGAAATTTTATTACTTTATGCATTCTCTTTTCTCCGAACTATGAAACGCTGAAATTCTTAAAGACTTAATTAGCCCTAAAATTGTAATTTCTAACTCCTCTTTCATTTCATCACTGTAGTTAATACTTTCGTATAAATTAACTGCGGTGCTAAGTGCCTCTGCTATTTCCATAACTGGGTATTTATCACATTGCATTATTTTTTCTCCTCAGAGCCAACAATTGCCGGCTTTTTATTTTTATCTTCTTTTGGTTGTTTAGTTTCAAGTAAAAACTGGATAAGGTTCCTATGAACATCATCACTCATTGGTACCTCATCTATTTCTACTATAGAAGTATTTAAAAATGGTGAATCCACATCCACCAGTTGAATTGTTACTTTTGCTATTGTAGCCATTATTTATCTCCTATTACTTGTGTTATTGTGTTTTCAGTATACCACCTGAATTTATTTTTAGTTGCCCATTCACCGTGGGTTAGCTTTGTGCCATCTTTACGAACTTTTGCATGAGGCATTGGAGTTTTATGATTATAAAATAAAAATAGCAACTCTTTACCTTTTGGCAAAGAGTCCCTAATCCACACATATTTTCTAGCTTCTGCGCTGTCCATAAATCTACCTTTAGCTTCTATAATTAAATTACCTTTGCCAAAGTCCGGGGTGTAAGTATGGTCAATTGTGTAAGAAATTTTATCTGGGTGGTGCTCCCAATCTTTTAGTAACCCTTCCCCTAACTCCTCTTCCCATTTAGAATCAGCATTTCTTATTGAAGCTTTCCATTTATTATTTGGTCTATAACCCATTACTTCATTCTCCCATTATTAGGGCCATTCGTAAATGGCTTAACCCTAACTCCATCTATAACATTTTTAGTTTTACTTCCACAAGCTGTGCAAGGGCTAGGTTTGTTATAATCCGCTAAAGCCCTATGCTCATCCTCTTCAAGCCCACAAACTGTGCATTTATTTCTATATACCATCTAACTCTCCTATTTTAGCAATATACTCTTCTTTGCTAAGACGCACTTCTTTGTATTTTAGCCTTTCTAGCTCTTCTTTTAAATCTTCTATTTCTTTTTTCAAAGATCTATTTATTTCTAAAGCTAAGCTTAAGGCGTTTTGATTGTTGTTAGGATTGCTCATTGCGCCTCCTCTGCCCAACCCCAAGAATCACCTGACATTCCTGCCGCGTTGTAATCTGTAACAGTCCCTTCAAAAAAGTTTTTAAAGCTGTCGCCACCAATAATCCATTCTACCCAAGGTAATGGGTTCTCTTTAACCTTAAAATTAGGTTTTAGCCCTAATTGTATAAGTCTCCTATCCGCAATGTACCTAATATAGCTTTTAACTTCTTTAGCCGTCAGTCCTTCAACTGGGCCAAGGCCAAATGCTAAATCAACTACTTTGTCTTCCAATGCAACAGCAACTCTAACCATTTCGTATACTTCGTTTTTAAATTCATCATTAACAATACGAGGATGCTCATCAACGAATACCCTAAATAACTTGGTCATAGCCTCTACGTGTTTGGTCTCATCCCTTATTGACCACTCAACAACTTCACACATACCTTTCATTTTGCCAAACCGTTGGTAGTTAAGAAGCATAATAAATGCTGAAAATAGACTCATACCTTCATTAATACAAGTTTGCGCTAAAGCTTTTCCTAAGCCATGATGGGTTGTTACATCATTGTTTTGCATAAATTCAATTTTAGCAACCATCTCTTTATACTCTAAAAATGCTGAGTATTCTTCGTCTGGAAATCCTAGCGTATCATTTAGTAATGCGTAAGCCCTTTGATGGGTTCCTTCACGATTAGCAAAAGATAAAAGCATATTTCTAATTTCATTGTTTTTGAACTTAGGAATAAATAAATCACAATAGTTTGTGGCCACTTGCACATCTGATTGTGTAAACAATCTAAATATTTGTGTTATGTGATTCTTTTCTTCCGGGGTTATTACTTCTTTTTTCCACTGGTCAACGTCTTCTTGCAATTTTAGTTCCCATGTTCCCCAATGAATTTTTTCGTGGTCCTCTGTGACCTCCATTGCAAACGGGTACTTAAAAGGTTTATACGTTTTGCTTTCTTCTAATAAACTCATTTTTCTCTCCTTATATTTATCCTGAACACGCTAAGCATTCAGTATCATCAATTTTAAAATCTTTAATTTTATCTTGTTCTACTTTTATTCCAACCTTTTCACCTGTTTCACCGGCAGAAGCCCTTAAATAATATAGGCCCTTAAGATTAGATTTCCAAGCAGTAACGTGGACGCTATTAACATAAGACTTCATTGACCCCGCTTCAAAGAAAACATTAACAGACTGCCCTTGGCAAATATGCACTTGTCGGTCTGCTGCGTGCTGAACAACCCAATGCTGATCTAGCTCAAATGCAGTTTTAAATACATCTTTTTCCCAATCTGTTAAGTAATCTAAATGTTGAACAGACCCTTCATGCCTTATAATGTCTCTCCATTCTTCTTCTAACCACTCTTTACTTTCAGCTAATCTTAGCCTGTGCTCTTCTAACACAAATTCTAAATTTGTATTTTTAATTAAATGAGCCCCTACTCTGGTTCTATGCGTAAATGCATTTGATTTAAGAGGTTCAATAGAGGGCGATGTTCCAAGTATCATGCCTGAATTAGCGTTAGGCGCAATAGCTAACAAATGACTATTTCTACGGCCTGTGCCTTTACCTAACTTGTATTCACCTCTAGTTTTAGCTAAAGCTTTTGTAGCTTCTACTGCTTTTTCTTTAATATGCTTAAATATCATTTGATTTTTGCTGACAGCCAATGCCGACTCAAAAGGTATATTGCTTGCCTGTAAATAACTATGAAATCCCATGGCCCCTAAGCCTAAGCTACGCTCAGACGCGGCGGAATAAGCAGCTCTTGCAATTTCTGGGGGTGAGTGTTTTATAAACTCTTCAAGTACATTATCTAACATAGTGATTAAATCTTGCACTAATGTAGTATTTTGCCATTCTTCAAACTTTTCTAAATTAAGCGACGACAAACAGCAAACGGCTGTTCTGTCTTTATCTGTAGGCAAATGTATTTCATTACACAAGTTAGACCCTTTAATAGATAGCCCTTTATCTTTTAATGCTTGAGGCAATTTTCTATTAGATTCGTCAATAAAGTTAATATAAGGCTCTCCCGTTCTAAACCTTGTTTCTAAAACTCTTTGCCATAAATCTCTAGCGTCTACAGTATCTCTAACAGATTTATCGTGAGGATCAATCAGGTCCCAAGATTTGCCTTCAATAACTTTGTTCATAAAGCTGTCTGTAATATTTACAGCATTATGCAAGTTAAAGCATTTACGATTGCTATCTCCGCCTGTGGGCACTCTGATATTAAGAAACTCTACAATATCAGGGTGACTAATATCCAAATAAGCTGCATAAGATCCTTTTCTTGTTTTACCTTGCTTATACGCAGTCATTGATGAATCAGCAACCTTAATGAAAGGAATGGGCGACGGTGCTTTATCCGAAACCGCCCTAACATCCGACCAGTGGCCCCCAACACCCCCACCTTTTACCGATAGCCAAGCTAATTCAGATTGATGCTCTATAAGGCCTTCTAGTGTGTCTGGGACATAAGACAAAAAGCAGCTAATAGGTAAGCCTTTTACAGGCTCTCCCTCTTTTGGTGCGTTAGACAGTATTGGGGATGAAAACATAAACCACCCATCTGATACAGCATTGTAAAGTCTTTGCGCTAATTCTAAGTCACCACCCGAATATGCAACGCTTGCTCTTGCGTAAGCTTGCTGAGGTGACGTTTCTCCCTTCTTTAAATAAAAATTATCAAGCAATTCTTTCGCTTGTTCTGTTATTTTTAAATCTTTTTTTAGGTCAATTTTTATTCCTAAATAATTTCTCATATTTCTCCCTGTTTATTTGCGAAAAAACAATTTAACCCATATTTTATACAGGTTAAATTGCTTAATTTATTTAATGACCCTTTGGAGGGTTTGTCATTTCTTTAATTGGTAATGCTTCAGAAAGCACAAAACCTTTTTTCATGTATTCAGAAAACTTCATACATAAAACTTCTCCATCTATTCTTTCGCAGTAAATGCCATCTTCTTCCTGCATTTCGCCATTAGTGTATGTCATACCAAGTTTCTCCTATTTTAGATGTGCCATCCATTCTACAATTAAAACCTAACTGCTCGCCTGCTATAGTTGCAGCCTTTTCTAGTATAGTTGCTAGTCTAGGCGCATCTTCAGCAGAGCACTCAAAGTTTTGCTCATCGTGCATAATAGCTAGTAGCTTACAATCAATATTATTTTTTTCTATTAGCTTTGCAGATATATTAGCCCATTCTTTTGCAAGAATAGCTTCGTTACCTTGTAGCAAATAGTTAAGTAATTTATGAGGAGAATCGACTTGAATTTTTCTACCATCCTGAGCAATAATAGTTTTGCCACCAGATTTTTCAAAATCTAACCTCAATTTAGATTGTAACTTGCTTAATGCCGGAAAGCTCTTTAAGAATTTTGCTTTAAGATCTTTACCGTCTTTAGCTTTACCACCAACAATAGAACCAATTTTAGTATCACCTGCCCCAAATAAAAACGCATATATAAAAGTTTTAGCTTGCGCTCTAGTTTTTAAACCTGCGGCTTTTTGGTTTACCGTGTGAACATCAGTTCCTTCGGACTCTTTACCAGCAATAACTGTTTCCGAGTAAGTTTTATCTCCCATAGCAGCAGCTAGCAATCTTAATTGCGCAGATGCTAAATCACACCCAACTAAAACTTTATCACGAGGCGCTATAAAGATTTCTCTCATTTCTTTGCCAAATGTTGCTTTAGCCCCTGGAACATTTACTAGATTTTTGTGACTCATTCTACCTGTTGCTGTTCCTAAAGTAAATGGCACGCACTCAATTCTACCATCTTTACGCCTTGATCCTAGCCAGCCTTTTGCTTCTTCTTTTTGATTTTGAAGAGTGTTAAGGCGATGCTGATATGTAGCGTGTAAAGCGATATCTTTGCCAAGAGTCCCTTTAATAGACCCATAGGAATCCTCCGTTAATTTAGCTGAAGTTCTAATCATTCTCCCTTCGGCAGTTCTTTTCATATTCCATTCAGTTGGCTTCCACCCATTTTTAAATAGTAACTTTTTCACTTCGCTGTGTTGCGTTAATTTAGCGTCGTCAAATTGTACCCGGCAGTAAGCACCGTGGACTTCTACTTCTTCCCCAAGCCACTTAACTTGCGCTGAATGTAATTGGCCAGCTTTAGTATACCTTGGTAAAATTGGTTTTTTCAAGCGTTGCCCTTCTTTTAACTCAGTGTCATACCTAATACCGACTGTTCCTAAGATTTCGTTGCATTCTTTATTAGTAACCCAGACATCTGGGCATTTAACAATTTTAGGCATTAACGGCTCAATATTTTTCCTAAGTGTTTCAATTTCTTTCTTTAGAAAATGTATGTGCCTTAAAGCTAATCTTTCATCAATCAACCAACCATTTTTTACTTGTTGCGCGCTAATTCTAGCAATAGCAAACTCACGTTGAATAACTGACTTAGGAATACCTGATTTCTTAAACTCTTTCATTAATTGTATATAAACGCGAACATTTATTTGTACATCCATTTCGCATCTATTAAGCATAGCATCTTCGTATACTTCCCATTGCTCTTGCGCTGGCTTAAGAACTCCTAAAGCTTCGCCCCATTGAGCTAAACTATGCCTGCCTTTCGTTCGCCCGAGTTTGCGATTAAAGTCCAATAATTGAGACATAAGGAACGTATCAACAAGCGTTGCGCTAGTTTTAAAGTCGTACAACTTTTCTAGCACTACTTGGTCATACGCAATCCAATTATGCCCAATAATTTGTTTTGCTGTTGACATAATTTTAAGAGCTTCTTCAATACTCCTATAATTATCATTACAATCAGTAAAAGTTTCTTTTTCTTTTGTTTCTATATTAAACATGCTGATGCACCATAGCTTAGTAACATCAGCCTGAAAGCCATTTGCTTCCAGGTCAACTACGAGCTTTTCATTCATATTTATATCTCCTTTATTTATAATTGACTAAACTCTACGGGCACATTTGTTAATCTGCCTGTATCACTGTCAAATCTTGCATGACCAGCGGGGCCTGTAAATCCTGTAAAGCGATTTTTAAGCACGCTAATCTTTACGCGTTGTCTTTCAAACTCGTCTTCTTCATACTTGTTTCTACTAAAACCGATAATTTGGAAAGCAATCTGCTTAAGAGACCCTGACCCTTTTAATGCGTCTTCAGTAATATTAGCACCTTCTTCGAAAGTTTTAGTGCCTCCACCAGTTTTTCTTAAATGTGAAACCACACCAATCCAAACATCAAACTTTTTACAACATTTCAATAAATCAGACATTAACTTATCCATAGACTCGTTAACACTTCCATCTACCTCACTTACTGCTAAAGTTATGTGGTCTAAATATATAAATTTACAACCGCTAGCAGCCATAAATTCAATCTTTTCCATTAAAGAGTTGTCACTAACCGACCCTTGATGGTCAAGCATAGTCAACCGGCCACTTCCAGCTACAGCTTCCCAAGCTCCTCTACCCTCATCTCCTTCTCTATCAAATTCAACATCGGGCAAAGTTATTCTTTTATTTAAATGCAGCCCAATAAGACCATCAAGTGTTTCTCTAATAGACTCTTCTAAAGACACTATACCTACTTGAATATCAGTTGTTTGAAGAATGTGATAAATATCTTCCCTAACAAATGAGGATTTACCACTTCCTGTGCCGGCTGTAAATATTGTTAATTCACCAGTTCTTCTGCCGTAAGTCATTTTATTAACTTCACCAAAACATTCTGGGTATAAAACCGAATCTTCCCTTCGATCCTCGTGAAATAATTCCCAAGTATCTGCAGAGTTTACAATACCTGCTGGCGAGTAAGGCTCGGCATTCCAAATTGCTTTTTCCAATTCATACAACTTGTCTACTTTTAAATAGTCATTAGCATCTTTACCATATCTGCCTAAAGCTGCTATTTTGGCTTTACCTGTACGAATAATTTTAGCACATTCTTTTGCACCGTCTAGCCCCTGCTCATCAGCGTCAAACATAAAAACAACTTCATCAAAGCTATTTAAGTACTCTAAATTAGCTTGTACTTGTTTTTTCGCATTTCCAGCACCATTAATAACTGATACTACTGGCCATTCTTGTTGCTTATTTTGGTATAGTTGCTGAACCGACATAGCATCTAAAGCACCTTCAGTTACCACAATTTTCTTTGCAGATCCCGGTGGAAATTTGGCCTGACCAAATAGCTCATCGCTATTTTTAACCGAGCCAATAGCTGTAAACTTTTTATCCGCTACTTCTCTTCTTTCAAATCCAACAACCTTGCCTTTATTAGTTATTGGATAATAATGAAACTGAATAGTTTTTCCATCTGTTTCACTATATCCTACTTTAACACCATAAAGTTCAGCTATTGTTTTCTTAATTCTTCTTTCTTTAAAACCTCTTACAGGAAAAGTAGATACTTCCTGAACTGTTTCTCTAGTGTTCATAAATTCATTTCCTTGTGTTTGTGTTTGTTTAACCGTTGTTTGCTCTTTTACAACACCAGAATCTTCACACCCAAAACAGAAATAAGTAAACTTATTGCCGTTATCGTATATTGCTCTATTGTCGTTTGATCCACAAACTGGGCAAGCTTCGTGGCGAATAAATACGCCTGGTTGCTCTTTCATGTGTGTCTCCTTTTATATTATTTATTCCGTTATCTCTTCAGATACGCTTTCAACGGTAGCGTATGACACCAGTTTTACCTGGTGTTTCGAGTAGCTTTCTCCTCCAAGAAAACCACTTAGGGGTTCTTAATTAAAAGTCATCGT
>VMHT01022017.1_pt1 | contig 14247 bp, 8 predicted proteins | sample 4693611 | NCBI WGS metagenome assembly VMHT01 (sample SAMN12280063, study PRJNA550983) | marine metagenome | isolation source: seawater sampled from same location over 5 years 0.02-0.2 micron viral filtrate | place: USA: collected off the coast of southern California halfway between the port... ... | reverse complement strand
TCCCTCGCGGCGTCGCGTCGCGGCGTCGCACGCGCGTCGCGCCGGCGGTCGCGCGCGTCGCGCGCGCGCATCGCGCCGGCGCGCGCGCGACGGTCGGCATCGGTCGGCGTCGGCGTGTGACGTGCTGACGTGGCGCGGGCGCGGAATTCGCGACTTTGCGACGCGCGATCGAAATGTTCGCGCGCTCGAGCGCGCGAGCGCTGCGCGCGCTGGCGCGCGATGAAAGCGCGATATTTATGCTGCGCCGCGGACGCGCGCTCGAGGGCGCGCGTCGCGATGAGGCGCCGTGGAGCGGCGTAACGACCGCTGGGCACTTGGCGGGACAAGATGGGGAAAAAGCGTTACGACGTCGCGCGTACGCCTCGGTGCGGTTCGAGCACGTGAAAACGCACCGCACGGAGAGCGATTTGCTCGGGTCGATGGAAATACCGTCGGAGGCGCTGTACGGGATCGCCACGGCGCGGGCGATGGAAAATTATCACATCACGGGGACGACGCTGAGAAAGTACCCGGAATTCATACGAGCGCTGGCGTTGACGAAGAAGGCGTGCGCGGTGGCGAATCGGAAGATAGGGCTGCTGCCGGATGATGTGTATCGCGCCATATCGTTCGCGTGCGATGAGCTGATCGATTCGGAGGAACATCATCATCACTTCGCGGTGGACGTCATTCAGGGCGGCGCCGGGACGTCGACGAATATGAACGCGAACGAGGTGATCGCGAATTTGGCGGCGCGGTTTTTGGGGGTGCCCATCGGCGAGTACAGCGTGGTAAATCCGAATGATCACGTAAATTTGTGTCAAAGCACGAACGATGCGTACCCGAGCGCCGCAAAACTCGCGGTAGTGTTGAAGCACGGCATCGTCGTCGAGGCGTTGAAAAAGATGATCGTCAGTTTGCGCGCGAAGGGTGACGAGTTTCAAGGAATAATCAAGATGGGACGCACACAGCTTCAAGATGCGGTACCAATGACGCTGGGTCAAGAATTTCACTCGTTTGCGGCGACGCTAGAGGCGGATTTGACGTTTCTGGAACGAAACGTCGACCAAATGTATGAGATGAATCTCGGCGGCACCGCGATCGGGACTTCGATTTGCGCCGACGAGGCGTTTTCTGAGGAGGCTGTGGCGGCATTATCGGAGCTCACCGGACTTCCGTTACGCTCACCGCAAGATTTTATTGAGGCATCGAGCTCGACGTCGAGTTTTCTGTTGTTTTCTAACATCTTGCGCCGCGTCGCCGTGAAGATTTCAAAAATCTGCAACGATTTGCGGTTGCTGTCCAGCGGCCCGCGATGTGGGTTTAATGAAATCAATCTTCCTGCAGTTGCCCCTGGAAGCTCTATCATGCCAGGTAAAATCAATCCCGTCATCCCAGAAGTGATGAACCAGGTGTGTTTTCAAATCATGGGCACAGACGCTTCGATTGCCCACGCGTCGGAGGCGGCGCAGTTGCAGTTGAACGTTTTTGAACCGTTGATCGTTTACAATTTATTGAATAATATGGATATGATGGAGCGTGGACTTAACACTCTCCGCGTGAAGTGTATCGACGGCATCACGGCGAACGAGGAAGTGTGCAAGAAATCCGTCGAAAACTCCATCGGCATCGTCACTGCTCTCTTGCCGTTGATTGGATACAAAAAATCTTCGGCGGTGGCGAAAGAGGCGTTGGCCACCGGGCGACCTGTCGCTGAAATAGCTGCGACTTACGCAACGGTGGCGGAAATCAACGCGTTGCTGCACCCCGCGTCCATGACGCGCGCGAGAAAGCTCGACGCCAGAGGTGTTTGCTTGGAGACGCCTGCGGCGTCTGGGTAGCGATTTATTTCGTTGCAATATACTGTACAATATCTATCTACTGTAATCCCGGTGCCGCGTGTATCTCCTCGGTTTGCTCCTTTGCAAATCGGATGAAGACCTGCTCTAAAGTCGTCTGCGACACGGAGTAGTCGTCAATTCTTGCGCCGTCGTCGTCCGACTGCTTCAAAGCTTCGACGGCGTCAAAAATACGCCAAAGTTTCATTTCGGGATTCATCACGCGAAGTTTAATTTCTGTGGCGTGTGTTTCTACTATCTCCGCTCCAATGTCTCCGTGTTTGGCTCGTAGCGCTTCCATAACGGCGTTTCCTTTTCCGTCGGAAAAGCGCAGATCGATGGAGTATCCTTCACTGAAGCGCGACTTCAAGTGCTGCAAGGAGCCAAGACACTTGAACTCGCCACTCACCATGATACCGATGCGATTACAGAGTGCCTCACACTCCTCCATAGAGTGCGATGTGAGAACAATCGTGCGTCCAACCATCATGGACGAGATCACGTCCCACATGAACCGTCTCGCTTCGGGATCCATACCAGTTGATGGTTCATCCAAGAAGACGACTTCTGGTTCGCCGACGAGCGACAACGCGACAGAAAGCTTACGCTTGTTGCCTCCACTGTATGTTCCAGCTTGTCTATCGGCATACAAAGTCAAACCCATACGCTGCAGCAGATCTTCCGTCACGCGCGGAATCATCTCCGTCGGCATTCCGCGAATGGCGGCGTAGAATTCAATGTGCTCGCGTGCGGTAAAGTTTGGTTGCAAGCCGTTGAACTGAGGACAATATCCCATCAATCGTCGCGCGTCGTTAAGATCAGTACGCACACTGTGAGACGCACCGTCTCGATCTTGAATGATCGCGTCACCCGCAGATGGTGGGAACTCGCCCGTGAGCATCTTGAACGTCGTCGTCTTTCCCGCGCCGTTGATGCCGAGCAAACCAAAGCATTGATCGCGATGTAGACCCACGCTGAGATTTCGAACGGCGAGCTTTGTAGAACTCGCTGACAAGCCTTTGTACGTCTTGGATAAGCGGTCCATGATGACGCCATCACCGTCGATGTCTCCTGAGAGCACGCGTTCGCGCTCGGCTCGCACGTCTTCATCTTCGTCGACGCTCGGCGATACCTCTTGCGAGTTTCCACGTTTCATCAGTATCCAACTTGCGAAATTCTCTTTATACTCTTTGTAAAACAACAAAGCGCTCCACATGAAAAATGTTCCGATCAAATAGCCCAAATCGTCGGCGATGACGTTGAAAGAACCCTTTGGTACGACGGGGACGAGGCACATGCAATCCTCGCGGAAAATTTTCCGCGTCTTGTCCAAACCATTTTGTGCGATGTCGTATAGACCTTTCCCGAAACTAAAGTGCGGAATGATGAGCGGAAACGTGTAATTGAAGATTTTACTCACCAACAACGTCTCTTTATTCAAGTCTTTCAGGGCATCGGTGACGATACCGGCGATGGTGGTGATCACGCCAACGGTGGTGTTTGTTCCGATTTGCCCAACAAAGGTGTAGTATTCGCTAGTGTACCAAAATCCTTGATAATGCGCGTGTGGAATAGAGGTCAACATGAAAAAACCCAACAAAACAGTGATCGCCCCGAGTTGACCTTGGAAGTAAGACGCATTGAAACCGGCAAAAATGACGACGATGACGGCGAACGGAATAACGAGCTGTATCGCGTCTGCGACGTAGTGCGCCAGCCAATAAATTCGTTTATCGATTCCACTCACGAGCTGTAAGTGTTTGGAGTTATTGCATCGTTCGTACACTGGAAAGATTGAAATCCCAGCACTGAGAACAGCGAGCCCCATGACGACGAACATGGAAACGATGAACGTAGTTCCAGAGTTGTCCGGCTCTTCGATGTCTCCTTCCTTCAGTGTATTCACCGCGCTCGGATACCAGTGAATCGTAGTCGTGATGCTCGCACTAGAATCGGACGTGCGCTTGCGCAAAATAGCACTATTCACGTTGTTGATGACGGTCGGCATACCGTGTAAGGCTGTTTGATGTCCGTACAGCGTGTGACTATAGCGCGTGCCGTTGTACTCGTCAACGTACAAGACGTCGCACGGCGATCCCGTCGGTTGCATGTCACAAGGCACCGATGGCTCTTGGACGTCTAGTAAGTAACTATCGATACTGTCATCTATCATGGACGAGCACGATAGCCCCATAGAAACGATGTCTCTTTGTACATCGTAGCCTTTTGGAGACTTGACGCAATACGTCCCGCCCGCAAGACGTGCCAATGCCGCTACTCGACACGTTGACTCAATGGTTCTGTTATACGCGCAACACGTCATGGCAGACATCGTGATCGTTTGATCTTTCGCTAAGCAGTTGCACATACACGAAATCTCGGGTTGATACTGAGAGCGTAACGCGTAAGTGTCTGTCATCAAGTTCGTCGTGACGGCGACCGCCTCAGTCGCCGAAGGGGAGTACGTCACGAGGGTCTTCTTGTTATCGAGTAGCTTTCGACTGATTTCTTTCGCCGAAATCGTGCTCCCAGGTTCAAAACTCAACGTGGTCAAATAAAGCGCGAGCACGACGAGCAAACAAGGTACGAGAAGTTGCATGAATATCGACCGCATGCTGCGACGCCAATTGAGCCAACGCTTCCAGAGCAAGCGTTTGAGTTGGATTCTGAGTAAGGCACCACCCTTCGCGTAGGTTTGGCGAATGTCCTTGCGGTTGCCAGCGACCAATTTTGCATCGAGGTCTTCACATTCGTCGGCTTCTTCCACGGGTGCGTCTAAGTCCACAACCTTGCCTTTCGATTGCGCCGTGGACGCCGCCTTCACCCCATGTGCGAGAGATAGAAATACCTCCTCGAGCGTGGTGCACGAGATGCCGTAACTTGCGTACCCTAAATTCCCGATCTGCTCATCGAGAGCCTTGAATAACGCAGAAAAGTCGCCGGTAGACTCGAATGGTAAAGAAAACGATAGCTCGGCGCCGACGTCGCTGTGAACAACGGCTTTGGGTACGAAGTGTTGAATCACTCGCAGCATGGCGTTCGAGTTGTGCTGCGTCATCGACGCGATTTGCGTCGATGACGCGCGACTATGACGCGCAAACGTGAGCAGATAACCAGTGCCGAATTTAGACTTGAGGAATAGTGGCGAACCGATGCATGCAAGATGACCAGCGCTCATGATGGCGACTCGATCGCACAGCAAATCAGCCTCGTCCAAAAAGTGCGTCGTGAGCAAGACTGTGCAGTTGGCGGCTCGTTTGCGAATGACGTCCCACGTGAATCGTCGCGAGTAAGGGTCCATCCCAGACGTTGGTTCGTCGAGAAACACTACGGACGGACTGCCGATAAACGCAATAGCGAGCGAGAGCTTACGCTTCATCCCACCCGATAGATCCTTCGAGTTCGCGTCAATCTTCTCCGTCAGCGCAACCTCTTCCACGACTTGCTTGAGTTCTCGTTCTACATCCTCTTTTTGCATACCCGCAAATGCGGCGTATAATTGTAAATGTTCGCGCACCGTGAGTGTCGGCCAAAGGACGTCGAATTGAGGGCAGATACCGAGACCGGCGCGAATTTCTCGCATCTGGGTTTTGGTGTCGTACCCGTCAATAGTCGCTCGACCAGAGGTCCGTTCAATCATACCCGTGAGAACACTAATCGTCGTCGTTTTACCAGCACCATTGTGACCAAGTAATCCACTCACTTGGCCAGGAACAAAGGTCATACTCAAATTATCCACCGCAGTGACTTCGTCGCCAAACTTCTTCGTCAAACCGCGAACGACGACGCTGGCTGACTTCATCTGTTGCTTCGTGAGCGGCTCGACGGCGTCCCCAGACTCTTGCTCGTGCATTCCAAGCGTTTCATCATCGATGACCTTCGACGCGTCACCGCACCAGTACTTACGCGTGAATAGAAACCAAGGAGGCTGGCGCGTGCCGTATTCGGTTTTCCACACGGCGTCGAAGTAAAAGGTGAGAAACGCGTAAAATAAGCAATCGAAAATCACCATGCCTAAGATACCAGCGCACGTGACGTTCCCCTTGAGCGTTACGTCTTCGTTGAATGTCTCCATCGTGATACCCTTCTTATTCACCTCCAGAATAGCCAGCGCCGCGCCCCACATGTTCATCGCCCCGGATGGAAATATGCACGCTAAGATCCAAGCGCCGCTGCCCTCGGGCTGCGTGATGCGGACCGCGATGGAAGGAACCATGGTGAGGACGTATGCGAAACAGCCGACTATGGTGGCGGTGATCGATTTGGAAAAGAATGTCGAGATCCAAAAGTTCCAAAGCGTTAAAGACGCCACCCAAAACGTGTAAAAGATGAATTGAATGAATTGATTCGTGTACGAAAACGGGTAAATCCCGACCAACGTGATCAAGACGACGGAAATCATCGCCGAAAGCCAGTGCGTGAAGAACCAAGACCACCAGAACATCGTGTTTGACATACCCATCATCTTCATCCCTTCTCGCAATCGCAATTCCTTCTCAACGACGATGGATTTCATGACGAGGACGACGTTGGTTTGAAACGCGAGCGAGCCGACGAAGCCGTAAAAGGCTGCGGCGATGACGCCACCGACGTTGTAGTCGAACCCCAACCAAGGAAATGGCTTGAGAGATGTGTCTAACGTCACGCTATACGCACTGCCTCCGTCCTTCATGTCGATGATCGCCGCGTCGAACGCGTTTTGCGCATACGCAAACGACTTGTACTTTGCCCAATCATCTGTGTTGTACGCGCTGTCCCATCTCCCGGTAAAGTCGTCCTCCATGAACGCCGCCACCACCTTGTCCTCGTTCGCAACGTTCGTCGAATTCAAGCGCAGCGTGTACGCGAACGCGCGCGTGCTCGCGACGTTACCTCCCGAATCAAAACGCGCGTACGCGAAAACTTCCCCGGGACGACTGGCGACGTACGCCATCGCCGCGGCTTCATCCGCCTTGGTCACGACGACTTCGTCTAAAATAGCGTCCCACGTACTCGCCACGCACGACGAGCTCTGCAGGCACGCATCCGAACACGCCGCGGGCATCGCCGTGACGTCGTACGACAGCGCGGCGAACGCCGATTTGACCCCCGTCGCGACGTTCGACGACGCCTGCACCTGATCATCCATCAAATTCAACAAATTCTTTTTCCCGTCCTCAAAATCGTTCGCATAGCTCCTATCCTTCGCGATCGACCGCTCGCTCAAGCACATCGCGTGCACGTACGCTCGCCGTCCGAGCTCCAGCGTCTCCGCGCTCGCCGGCGCCACCACGAACCGAAACCCCCTCGGCGTCCTCTGGTTCACGCTCTCGATCCCCCCCGCGAGCGCGTACGGCCTCGACAGCTCATCGTTCGTCCTCGAATCCGGCACCAACGCCTTCGGCAGGCACATGAGCCCCAAGAAAATCACCGGCACCAAGATCTCGCACAGCGTGCAGCACCGCAGCACGCCCTTCGTCTTCAGCAGGTAATTTTTCCGCATCAGCGCGCGAAACTGTCGCCCTCGTCTGCGCGCGTCGCCGCGTCGTTTCGCGTCGTCGTCAGTCCCACCGTCTCGCGCGCGCCGCGCCCGCGCGCGCCGCCATCGTCGCGTCGTTTCGCCTCGTCAAACGTCGCGTCGCGTCGTTTCGCGTCGTCGTCGTCGTCGTCGTCGTCGTCGCGTCGTCGTCGTCGTCGTCGTCGTCGTCGTCGTCGTCGTCGCGTCGCGCACGCACCGCACCACCGATCGCGCGCGCGCGCCGCGCACCGCGTCGTCCATCGCGCCGTCGCTCGCGCGCGCGTCGCCGTCGCCCATCGCGCGCGCCGTCGTCGTCGCGCGTCGCCGAGTGCCGACGCGACGCCGACGCGCGCCTCGTCGTTTATGTTCGCGCGCGCCTCGTCGTTTTACATGGGCGTTTTTCGCGCTCGAATATGCGCGCGTTCGGCGTCGCGCGCGTGCGGCGTCGCGCGACGGCGACCGACCGTTTATGTTCGCGCGCGCCTCGTCGTTTTACATGGTCGTTTTCGGCGCTCGAACGCGTGATCGCGCGACAGCGCGGGGCCGCGGGCGACGCGCGGCGTCGCGCGGGGCCGCACACGCGCGCGACGCGCGATCACGGTCGTCATGAGGTGCGCGCGACGCGTGCGACGCGGGCGGTGACGCGCGCTCGCGCGATGCGCGCGAACGCGCGCGCGAACGCGCGAGAGGCGCGCGAGAGGCGCGCGAGAGGCGACGATCGTTGAGAATCGTCGCGAAATTCGTGCATCGAATCGTCCGGGGAGTCGCGCGCGCGGACGCGCGGGCGGCGCGGATCGGACGCGCGGCGATGGAGACGCGCGCGATGACGATGGAGACGCGATCGCGCGCGGACGAGGCGCGGACGCGGACGCGCGCGATGGGTGAGAATGGAGGGAGGGGGGAGGAGACGCGGCGCCAGGTGGCGACGAACGCGCGACTGACGACGCGAACGCGCGCGACGATTCGACGCGCAGCGATAAGGATGAGTTGGATCAACACATGAAAGGACGGCGAAAATGCACGGATATTTTGTTTCTGATCGTTTTCATCGCGTTTTGGATCGCGATGCTCGTGCTGGGCTTTTACGGCGTCGGCACGGGGAAACCGAAGATTTTGCTCTTCGGCACCGATTACCGCGGCGAAGTTTGCGATCAAGGGAAGAACGATGGGTTCAAGACGCGGTATTTCATGAACCCGGGCGAACTCGCTTGGGCGGCGGGTGTGCACACCGATCAATCGGCGAGCGCGACGCGTAAGTACAACTTGCGCGACGCGAAGAGCATTTGCTTGAAGGAATGCCCGAAGCCGACAATGACGGCCAGCTCGGTTGCGTTTGTGTGCGATTACCCCGAAGACGTCACTATCGCGTCCCAACCGAACTACGACAAGAATCAATGGGTGGCGGACAACTACGACTACTACCAGCACTTGAGCGGCCCCCAACAAACGTCTTCGCTCGAGTGGAAGGGGCCGTGCTACCCCGTGCTCTACGAGAGCGTCAACACGTTCTACACTTGCCAACTCTTTGGTGACGGCGATTCGCACGGAGAAACGGAGGCGGGACGCATAACCGTGAACTCCGTACGTCCGTACGTCGATCCTTTCGGCACCGGTTACAGCTCCGGCAATTTGGGGACTTACACCAAGTTGCTCGGCGACGAAATCGACAAGGCGCTCTCTGGTCCGCTCGCCACGGTGGAACGCTACATCGATGACTTCACCACTGGTTGGAAGGTTGTCGTCGTCGCCGGTGGCGCCTGTCCGATCGTTTTGAGCATCGCCTTCTTGTTCTTCCTCCGATACTTCACCAGCGTCTTCGCGTACACCACGCTCTTCTCGGTGAACGCGCTCGCCGTCGTGGTCACCATTTACTTGTACCTCAAGGCCGGTGTCATCGGTTCCGATCAAGTCAACGCGTACGTGAGCAAGCTTTCCGATAGTGCGGCGGCTTCTGTCACCAACTACGCCGATCCGGCTGAGAGCGGTCAAGACACGCTCAAGATTTTCGCGTACATCTCGACGGCGCTCACCTGCGTCATTTTCCTCTTCACCTTGTTGATGCTCCGTCGCGTCAAGGTTGCCGTCGGCGTCATCAAGGTTGCCACGGGTGCTCTCGGAAAGATGCCGCAGTTGACTCTGTTCCCGATCTTGCCCGCCGTTGCCATGGTGTTGCTCTTCGTCTACTGGCTCATCACCTTCGTCTACTTGTTCGCGGCGGGTGAAGTCAAGCAACAAGATTGCACCTTGGCGGCGGGCGAACCGCCGTACATGTACTGCGCCACTCCTTCGACGACGCCGACTGATGACTGCCACTGCGGTTACGCGACCGTCTGGGACCGCAACTTGCAAGGCGCTCTCGCGTACTACGTCTTTGGCTTCCTCTGGGGCTCGCAGTGGATCGTCGCCATGTGCTACTTGATCATCGCGTGCGTCTTTGTGCAGTACTACTTCAAGGGCGGTAACTACAACGGCCTTAAGAACAAACCGATTATCACCTCGACCAAAAGGATGATGTGGTACCACACCGGTACCGCCGCCGTCGGTTCTTTCTTCGTCGCCTTGTTGCAGTTCATTCGACTCATCGTGCGCTTCATCGTGCACCGCATGAAAAAGTTGTCCAAGGACAGCAAGATTATCAAGTACGTCGGGTACTACGTGGAATACTGCTTGTGGTACTTGCAAAAGACGATCGAGTGGTTGAACCGCAACGCGTACATCATGACCGCCATCGAAGGCACGTCCTTCTGCAACTCTGCCTGGAACGCCTTGGCGCTCATGGTGAAGAACGTCGCGGCCGTCGCCACAGTCAACATCGTCGGCGACATCATGCTCGTCCTCGGCAAGCTGGTCGTCGCCTTGGGCTCTGGTACGATCGCCTTCTTGATGCTCGACGCCGACACGTTCAACTACGGTGACGAAAAGGTTTCTTCCCCGCTCTTCATCGTCATCGTCGTCGTCTTGTTTGCCTTCATCATCGCGAACGTCTTCATGTCCATCGTCGAACTCGGTATCGACACCATCTTGCTCTGCTACTGCAAGGACTGCGACGACAACAACGGCGCTCCGGTCAACGCCCCGCCGGCGCTCGTCAAAACTCTCGGCATGTCGAGGAAGATCGCCAAGATGAAGGCTGAAGAAGCCGCCGCTCGCGACGAGCGCGCGGGCCAATGAGCGCCGCGCGTCGCCGATCATTCGCGCGCCGCGCGTCCACCACGCGCTGTTAATTCCCTATAACTACTAGAAGTCTCTCGCGAGTGACTGACTTTTTATTTGAACTCAATTATCGACTCGAGATCGTTCCCGAAGACGTCGTCGTCGTCGTTCGCCCCCGCCGCGCGATCCTCTCGTCTCGTCTTTACGCGATGACACAAAAAACACGGCCCTTTTGAGTCCCTCCCCTTGAGTCCCAGACCCTCAGTTCGACCCTGAAAACCGCCCCGCCACTTCGCGCCGCGTCGCGCCGCGGCTCGCGCCTTCGCCGCGCGCGTCGCGCGTTCGATGGCGTCTCCTCACCTCGCGCGCGCGTCCTCGCTCGTCCGCGGCGCGTTCACCGTCGCCAGCGGTGGATTCGCCGGTTCCGTGTCCGCGGTCACCGGCCTCGGCGGCGCCGTCGTCTTCATCCCCGCCCTGAGCAAGCTCGGATACGAGGCGCGACACATCGTCGGCACCGCCGTCGTCGCCGTCACGGGCGCGACCGCGGCCGGGAGCTTCGCGTACGCGCAGAACGGCGTGAGCGATGTCCCGGCGGCGGTGACGGTGGGCTGCGTCGGCGCGGCGTGCACGCCGGTGGGACAGTTGCTCGCGAAACGGTTGAGCGGAAAGACGCTGCGAAAGATGCTCGGGGGAGCGTTGATACTGTGCTCGCCGAGCGCGATGCTGAAGAAGCACGCGGAGGAGGTGGAGGAAGCGGGGAAGGACGCGAAGGAGGGCTGGGCGATTAAACGCGAGCGGGAACCGGCGACGAATACGTGGGAAATCGTGCGGAATCAGTTTTTAGATCGACACGATAAGTGGGGCGGATGGATGGAAGCGCTGCGTGGGGAGCGGGAGATGCTGGCGCTCGGTGTGGCGTGTGGGTTACTGCAAGGGACGGTGGGCGTCGGCGGCGGGGTATTGGTGTCGGCGTATCTCACGGGGATGACGGATATGGAGGTGCATAGGATTTGTGGGACCGCGCTCTTGGCGACGGTGTTGACGAATTTGGCGGTGAGTACGGCGCACTTTAGGAACGGGAACGTAAAATTCCGATCGGCCGCGCTCTTGGCGGGATCCGCGATGGCGTGTTCGTATCTCGTGGCGAAGAACCTATCGCTGCAAATTCCCGAGGCGCACGTGAAACAATTCATCGTCGTCGCGCTCATTTCCAGCGGGGTTTCCATGCTGAAATAAATCGCTTCACGCTCCCGTTGTTTTCATATTATTGCCCATGCCGCCAGATTCCTTTGCAAATCCTTTCATTGATTATCAGACGCGTCGGCGGCGCGCGTGCGTTGTTTAAATCTTCAATAAGAAGTCGTTGTCATTAACATTACTCACGGTTCTAATTTGCGCGTGAAATCCATCGCTGGTTTTCAATATCCAAGATACATATCGCGCCCTAATATCGTTTCATATCAATGACGACGTCGGTTACGCACCGCGTCGCTGCTATATTTTACGGGTTTGCGACTCGCGCGAGTCGCAAAACATACACACTCTCTATAACTCTCTCTATATACCCACCCTCTCTATATGTTACCTTCAGCGTCTCGTCGGGTCACCCTCCGAGTTAATCTCACTGAAAACAAAGTTTGAACATCCTTCATACTTCTCGTTCACCATCAAACCTTCGCCCCACTCCTCGATCATTTGCGCGTCTCGCGCAACGCGTCGCAAGAAATCAATCGGTTCTTTGAGCTCGTCTGAAGTGTATCCGACGACTTCTTCCAGGATCGGCACCTCGTCCCAAGTGATCTTCAAGTACGATAGCGATGAAGCCACAGCGGCGGCGGCGAGGAGTGATGGCGCGAATTTCAATCCCTCGTGTCCGTACGCCGAGAGCTCGACCAAGTAGTACGTCGTCTCCTTGAAGCACGTCGGCATGTCACCGTAGTCGGCGAACCCGGAACCGCAAAAGTCGATTCGATCGGGGAATCTTCGCAGTCGATTCGTCGAGCGCAAAACGCTCTCGACGTAGGCTTCGGCGAACGAAAACGCCGTCGGGCGGATCAGCGCGTAGTTCATCTCTCGCAACAGCGCGCGCTCGGCGAGCAAGAGCTGCTCGCGCGTGAACGACGACACTTGTGCATAGCGCGCGAAAACGTTCGCCGAAGGCGTCGTTACTTCCGTCACTTTCGCCGCAACGAATACACACGTGATGCCCAAGCGCTTGAGCTTGTTGCACAAAGGATGTTGCGCATCCATAGCGTGCAAAACTCTGTCGCCGTCGAGCGCGCGCAGCGGCTTGGCTTCCACAGGCTCGCTCCCGCTTCCGTGTCGCTGCAAAAACGTATCCGGAACTCGATGCGTCAAGAACGTATCCACGTACACGATCGCAAGATGTAACGTCTCATCCGTGAGCGACATCGCATTGTGCTGTTCCGCCATCCAATCGACGAGCTGTTGTCGAATCGCCACGCTGCGAAGGTTGAACGAGTTTTAAACGCGTCGTCAGTCTCTCAAACTTGTAAATGTACCGCCACCCATCCACGTCGCGAAATCCCCTCACTGCCCGCGCGCGCCCGCGTTTGATCACCAACATCTCGCGACGCCCATCACGATCGACGACGCGTCGCATCACCCTCCGAATTCTCATCCTCGAATCCGTCGTCGCCGTTTCGAATTCAAACGTCTTCGCGTTCGCGCGCGTTCGCTCGCTCGTCTCAAATCACGCACTTGAAATACTTCCCATCCACCACGTACGGCGCCAACACGTTCGCCTTCACCCGTTCCTGCTCCCGTCTTCCTCCCCTGACGCTAAACGGATAATCCACGCTGTTCGTCGCCACCATTCCTCTCGCCGTCGCTGTCGTTCAAACACCGCGCGGTCAGTCGTTTGAATTTTTTCAAACTCTTCGAGCGCGAATTCAAACCCGCAATGCGCCCTTCCCATCAAACGTACCTCTCGTCGCGTCCATCGATTCCGTGCATCGTAAATCATTCTCTCGACTCCGCGCCCGCTTCGTCGCCTTCGCCCGCGCCTCGCTCGCGCCGTCGTCGTCGCCCCCGTCGCCGCGCGCCCGCTTCGCCTCGCCGTCGCCCCTCGCCTCGCTCGCGCCCGTCCGCGCGCGCCCCCGCGCGGCGCCGCCGCGATTCGTGAGATCGATCAACGGTTGAGAATTTTGTCGCCCGCGCGTCGCCGTCGGTTTCCCCGTCGCCGCGCCGCGCGCGCGCGCGGACCGTCGAACGTTCGCCATGGCGACCGCGCGTCGTTTAAACGCGCGCGTCGTCGTTCGACGCGTTCTGTCCGTGCCCGACGGTCCGTTCGCGCCGTGCGTTCGCGCGCGACGCGCGTCGCCCGCGCGAGTATTATTCCCGCGTCGTCCCGCGTCGCCCGCGCGTGAGGCGCGCTCGCGGGCGCGCGCGCGCGTGTCGCGCCGTCGGTTCGCGCGCGTCGGTTTGAAAAACGTGGAAAAGCGTCCGTCCGACCGATGTACAAACCATCGTCTCACTGTTTGCGCACACGATTCGAACACGATTCGGACATTCGGCGTCCGAACGTCCGTCCGACCGATGTACAAACCATCGTCGCACTGTTTACGCACACGATTCGAACACGATTCGGACATTCGGCGTCCGAACGCCCATCCATCGATCCGTCCGACGCGCGCGACGCGGCGACGCGCGACCGACGCCGCGGGCGTCGCGCGCGCGGTGATCGACGCCCTCGCCTCGGCGTCGTCGGCATGGACTCGCCCGCGCGCGACGCGCGACGCGCGCGCGACGACGCGCGAC
>VMHT01191406.1_pt1 | contig 14255 bp, 14 predicted proteins | sample 4693611 | NCBI WGS metagenome assembly VMHT01 (sample SAMN12280063, study PRJNA550983) | marine metagenome | isolation source: seawater sampled from same location over 5 years 0.02-0.2 micron viral filtrate | place: USA: collected off the coast of southern California halfway between the port... ... | reverse complement strand
TCTAAAATTTTTAGTTTAAAAATATAAATAATGTCATTTAAAAATGTGCTTTGTTTTGGATCTTTAAACCCTGACTTGGTTTACTTTATAGACAAACTTCCAAGCCCAGGTGGAGATATACAAAGTAAAAAATACTTTATTCGGCCTGGAGGAACTGCAATAAACTGTGCTGAAAATATTGCAATGTGGAATATTAATACTGCAGTAAGGGGAAACAGTATTGGTAATGATGAGTTGGGAACTTATCTAATTAAACATCTTAATAATTTAAAAATAGTTCATAAAGATGTTACTAAAGACAATACTATAACTCCAACTTGTTCAATTTATATAGATGGAAGTGGAGAAAGAACTATTATCTCTTCAGGATATGAGGAAAGTAATTGGAGTAACTTAAATACAATTCAAGACTATGACTCGTTATTAATTGATAGATATTCGATTAAATATGTGAAGGAAGAACTAAAAAAAGTTAAAAAGAATAATGATATTTTTCTGACTCAAGCTGGCTATGAGGAAGAAATTGATTATAAAATTGATTTTTTAGTAGTTAGCAAAAATGAAATTGAAGTAAAAGAAGCAAATGAAATACTCGAAAAGGGAATGGCAAAATGGATATTACTTACCTCTTCTAACTTACCTGCAAGACTACTGAGCACAGATGGTGTACTAGAAATTGTTCCTCCTGACTTCCAAACAATTAATGCAACAGGTGCCGGTGATGCTACTGCAGCATATATCTCTGCATTTGGAATTGATGATGTTGTTGATTCTGTAAAAAAAGCATGCGCAGCTGGTGCAATAGTAGCTGGAACTAATGACAAACCAAGTTTAAAAATGATAGATGAAATAAGTAAATTAGTTGAGATCAACCCAAGATAATCAATTTAGTGTTTTTAAATATTTAGACTAAGATAATATTTATGGCTGTTGCATATAAAGCTCCCGTTAAAGACATAGTTTTCGGTTACGAGGTAATTGACTCATACAATGTTTTAAATAAAATAGCTGCCTTTAGTGATTTTTCTGCAGATATTGTCGTACCAACTATGGAAGAGTGTGCAAAGTTTTCTGAAGAAGTTCTAGCTCCAATCAATGCTATTGGTGATCAACAAGGAGCTACAATTGACAATGGTTTAGTTACCATGCCAGAAGAATTTGTAGATGCATATAAGAAATTTTCTGATGCTGGATGGGCATCAATCTCACTACCTGAAGATATTGGTGGTGGAGGGATGCCAATCACTTTATCTGGGGGGACTTTAGAAATCTTAAGTACTGCTAACTTAGCTTTTGGATTAGCTCCAGGGCTTAGTGCAGGAGCAATTTCTGCAATCAATTTTCATGGAAACCAAGAACAAAAAGATAAATTTTTACCTAAATTAGTTTCTGGAGAATGGACTGGAACTATGAATCTAAGTGAACCTCAATCAGGATCTGACTTAGGCACAATAACTACAAAAGCAGAACCACAAGAAGATGGCACTTATAAAGTCACAGGTACAAAGGTTTGGATAACTTTTGGTGAACATAACATGACAGAAAATATAGTACACCTTGTTTTAGCAAAAGTTCCAGGATCACCAGAGGGAACAAAAGGAATATCTATGTTTATTGTTCCAAAATTTATTATTAATGACGATGGAAGTTTGGGTGAAAATAACAATGTTTCGTGCATCTCAATTGAGGAAAAACTAGGTATTCATGCAAGTCCAACTTGTGTAATGGAGTATGACGGATCTGTTGGTTACTTAGTTGGAGAAGAAAATAGAGGCTTGACCTATATGTTTACAATGATGAACGAAGCAAGGGTGTGGGTTGGTGGACAAGGCTTGGCGTGTGCCTCTGGAGCGCTCCAAGGTGCAGCTCAGTATGCCCGCGATAGAGTACAGGGAAGACCTGTTGGAATGTCAAAAGAAGATGCCAAAAGCTCTACAATTATGGACCATGCTGACGTAAGAAGAATGCTTTTAACTATTAAAGCTTATGTTGACGCAATGAGGTATCTAATGTATGACAATCAACTGATGTTAGATTTGGAGTACTTTGGAGAAGGTGAACTTAAAGAGTTTGGTGAAGAGAGGTGTGGAATCTTAACACCCATAACCAAAGCATGGATTTCCGACCTTGGTGTTGAGTTGTCATCAATTGCAATTCAAGTTTATGGTGGAATGGGTTATGTAGAAGAAACTGGAGTTGCTCAATACCTTCGAGATGCTCGAATTGCTCCAATATATGAAGGCACAAACGGCATCCAAGCATTAGATTTAATATTTAGAAAACTTCCTCTAGATAGTGGGCAGGCTATGCAAAGACTCCTAGGAGATGTGAATAGTGTTATTGATGAAATGAGTCAAGCAGGTGACGTCCTTTCATCAATGTCAGAAAAACTAAAAGTAGAAGTAGATAAGCTCTCTGAAGTAACCCTTTGGCTGGGATCAAAAATGTTAGAAGGTGAACTTGTTGATGCAAGCGCTGGTGCTTCTCCCTATATAAAAATGTTTGGACAGGTATTAGGTGGATACTATATGGGCAAAGCTGCTTTATTAGCTACAAAAAAATATGAAGAAACTGGCGATGAATACTATGCTGAAAAAATTACATTATCAAAGTTTTATATAGAGCAACTTTTACCACTTGCATCAGGTTATGCTTCTGCAGTTACTGCAGGAAAAGAAGACTTATACAATATTAAGGCTGAAAACTTTTAATTGATTGATTCCTTAAAAGATAAAAATAATTTAATTGCTTTAATTGGTGCTAGTAATGATAAAAATAAGTATGGAAACAAAATTTTATTAGATCTATTGTCTAAAAACTATAATGTTGTCCCTATCAATCATAAAGAAGATTCTATCGCTGGATTAAAAGCATACTCAAAAGTGCAAGACCTGCCCTCTTGTCCTTCAATCATTAATTTTGTTATCCCGCCAGAAATTGGACTTGATGTCACAAAAGAATTAGTTGAGGAAGGTTATAATCATTTTTGGTATCAACCTGGAGCTGAAAGCGAAAATATCGCTGATTTTTTAGCTCAAGAAAATAAAGATTTTATTGATGATAAATGCATAATGGTTGTTACTAGAATAATTTAATTATCAGATTCCAGTTTTAAGCTATCCATTTTTTCAACAACCTTACTTAGCTCATTAGTCCTAGTATCCGCTAAATCTTTATAATTGCTTTGTAAACTTTCAATAGATTTTCCAATTTTTGTAACTGAATTACCATATTTTTCCCACTGAACCATAAATTTTTGGTGTAATTCAATCAAGTTTTTAGCTTTATCTTGTAAATTAAAAGTATCAACAGCACCCTTGATTGTTGAAAGATAAACTAATAATAATGACGGGGGAACTAGTATTATTTTTTTACTAATAGCTTCTTCATAAATATCTACTGTTGTCGTTTTAAGTTGGTGTTCATTTTCAACAATAAACTGAAACACTCCTTCAACAGGAACAAACATTAGTGCGTAGTCTATTGTGTTATTAGAAGGATCTATATAGCCCTCTTTTGTAACCTCGTTAACCCTTTTTCGAACATCTTCAAAAAACTTGGCTTTTAAGTCATTGGAGCGTACTTCTAAGACTCCTATTTCGCTTTCATCAATTGTATTGTTAATTTTTTCTACTACATCTAAATAAGACATGTAATTCTGAAGAGGAAATTTTACATCTACATGTAAAATTTTTTCATTGGGCAGTTGGAAAGTTATGTCTGGCCTACCACCGCTTTCAAGAATTTCTTGAGTTTTAAAATGTTGGCCCTTAACAAGGCCTCCATCTTCAAGAATTTTTTCGGCCTGTATTTCTCCCCAATTTCCTCTTTTTTGACTGCTAGAAAGTGTTAAATTTAACTTTGAAGTTAGTGCTGTTAAATCTTGGAGCTTTGAATTTATAACTTCTTTAGTAGTTAAATAATCTGTATATCCCTCTTCAATATTTTCAATTTGATTATTTAAATCTTCTAAAGTCTTGTTAAATGGATAATTTTCATCACTTAGATCAATTTTATTTTCTTCTTGAGCTTGTAAAACCTTTAAATCTGTATCCTTTTTTTTCAACTGACTGTACATCACAAGAAAAACTAATAAACCTGTAATTAAAATATAAACAAAATTTTCCATAATAAAAGAATAGCAAAGTCTTAGGACAGATTGAAAATATTATATTTTAAAAAACTAAGCTAGGTCAAACAATTTTTTATAACCAAACTTAAAATTTTCTATTGTATGATTTTGAATAACAAAACTTTTAGAGTTTATACCTATCTGTAGAGCTTGATCATAATGATTAATGATGAGTTCAATTTTATTTTTTAAATCATTTAGATTGTTGTTTTCAAAAATATAACCCGTTTCATTATCGATTATCAAGTCAACCGCACCTGTATTACTAGAAACTAAAACTGGGCAGGCTGTTGCTTGAGCTTCAATAACTACTCGACCAAGACCTTCTGATTTAGATGGCAATATGAATAGATTTGCATTTGAATATTTCTTGATAAGTTTATCAATAGGAATAAACGGCGTTAATGAAACATTTTTTTTATGTCGAGAGCTACTAATCGATTCTTTCAATTCATTAAGATAAGTCTTATTAGGAGTGGGTCCTATTATTTCTAAAGATATTTTACGATCTAATTTACTAATTGCTCTGACAATTAAATCAGGGTTTTTTCTATCAGTAACACTGCCAACAAATATTATCTTAAAATTATCAAGTGTATCTCTATTAGTTTTAGCTTGTAAAAACTTATCAAGATTTATCCATGCAGGAAATCTAACAAAGTTTCCTGAATATCCATTAGCTTTGACCTGTTCTTCAGTGAAAGTGGAAATGGATCTAATTAGATTGGCATTTTTAATAGAGTAGGATGAAAAAAGTTTAAATAGTTTTTTATAGATAGTTGGAATTAACAATTTTTTTTCAAGTGCAATTGTTTCAATAAAATCTCCGTGAGACTCAAGAACAATTTTTACATTAGAGTTTCTTAGTTTTAACGATTTTATAGCAAAATAACTTGTAACAGGGTCTTGAAGACAAATAATATCAATGTGATGTTGCTTTACTGTTTTAGGTACATTAAATGAAAAAAGATAAATTATTTTAAGATAATTTAGAAATCTATTGCTTAATTTTTTATGAAAAATAAAATTTGTATTTCCAACTGTAGTTGTTTTTTTCTTATCACTAAATGCAAATATAAACGGTTTGCAAATCTCAGATAATGTTACAAATTTACTTTTTAAATCTTCATTAATTGGGTAGTTGTATTTGGTAGGTGCGACAAAAAGTACTTTATTCATTATCTAGAAAGTTATTTACTTCTTTCATCAGTTCATAAGAATGGGTCCATGGGATTGAGTGTCCAGCATCTGCAATGACTTTAGATTCTACATTTATCAAATTTTTGATTACTTCATTAGATGTCTCTTCAGGAACTAATTTATCCTTTCCACCCGTAATTACAAGTGTTGGACATTCAATTTGACTAATCCATGGCCTTGCATCATATGGAACAACAAACCTTCCTCCGTCTGCATAGATAAAATCATCTTTTGATTTATGTAGGTTGTTCCATGCCCATTCTGTATATTCATCTTCAATGGAATTTGATTTTCTAAGAAATGAATACTTTGACTGCGGGTTAAAATTTGGAAATAATCTTTCCCTAATTCTTACAAAACTGATAAAAATTTTAAATGCAACTTTTTCATTGTAAACAGCTCCACCAAGCCAACTAAATGGGGTAATTAGAATGAGTTTCCTTAATAGATTTTTTTGTTTTTTTGCAATAGACATACCTACAGCACTTCCCATAGACCATCCAATTAAATCACATGACTCTATATTTAATTGCTTTAAAATGCTTATCACGATATCTGCATTTTCATCCACATCCCATCTTTTCCAACTCGAATCAGATTTTCCATGGTTTCTTAAATCAATAGCAATAAAAGACTTTTTTCCTTTGATCTGTGGTAAAACTTTAAACCAACTTCCCAAAGAATCAGTACCCCAGCTGTGTAGAAAAACTACTGGATGTGTGCCATCAACATAGGACTCTCTTATAAAATATTCTTTTTCTCGTACAAAGACTGTTCTACCTGGATACTTACTGGGATGAATTTGAGTAGTTCCTGTTATATCACCCTTCTTGGTTTCAAGCAGATTTTTAAGTATTGTTACAAATGCAAATATTTTTGTGATTGTTTTTATCATTAAGACTTAATGATATTGACTTTATTTTTATATTTCGAAACAATATTTCCTATTTCCCATACTTCAATTCCTATTTTTTGACAAATAGAGTCAATATTTTCAGAAGTTTTTTTCGGTGATGAAAACAGTAAACCTCCACTGGTTTGTGCATCTGCCATTAGATTTACTATTGATTCGTCACTTTTATCAAAATGTATATGTTCTCTAATAGCCTCTAAGTTTCTAATGCTTCCAGAAGGATATATCCCCTGTTCTAGATATTTTTCTGCATATTTAAGAAACGGTATTTTATTTGAAAATAGGTTAACAGACAAGTCATTTTCACCAATCATTTCAATCAAATGCCCCAGTAAACCAAAACCAGTAACATCCGTAATTGCATTAGCATTCATTTCAGATGCTAACTGAAGAGCCTTGTCATTCAGAGTTGTCATTAAATCCGTTACTTCTTTAATGCAATCTTTGCTTGCGATATTCTTTTTGATTGCTGATGAGATAATTCCTGATCCAAGAGGTTTAGTTAAATATAAGCTATCACCTTCTTTTATATTTGTCTTTCTGTAAATATTATCTTCGATAATTCCAGTAACTGCAAAACCATATTTGGGTTCTTTGTCATCTATGCTGTGTCCGCCAATAATAGTACAGCCGGCTTGATTCATTATTTGCAAACCACCATTTAGCACTTCTGAAAGTATCTCAAATGATAAGTCTTCTCTTGGCCATGAAACAAGCTGTAAAGCTGATAATGGTTTACCTCCCATTGCATATATATCAGATAGGGCATTTGCTGCCGCGACCCTTCCCCAATCAAAAGGATTATCTAGTATGGGCGTAAAGAAATCAACAGTCTGTATAATTTTAACACCACTTTGTAATTCAATTACCCCTCCATCGTCAGGAGTGTCAAGACCAACAAGTATTTTGTGAGAGTCTGATTTATTTTGTTGTTTAAAGTGCTTCAGTACCTGAGCAAGTTCTTTCTGAGAAAGTTTACATGCTCAACCAGCACCATGAGAATACTCTGTAAGTCTCATATAACCTCCTTTTAATTTGTACGTTCTGTCCTTATTTGCTCAGTAAAAGTATTCTGAATTTCTGTAATTAAATTATGGTCTGGGTATTCAATATCATTTATTTTAAATACAGGAACTGCGTGTTTTGCAGTTGATAAAACAAAACAAGCATCAATTTTATCCAAATCACTTGTTTTAATTCTATCTTCCAAAACTGTAAGTTTTTTTTCAACTCCAAATTTAATTAGATACTGCCTTGTTATTGAGTCTAGGATTCCAAGTTTCAAATCTGGAACATATATTTTATCATTCTTAATCCAGCCAAATGTAAATGTAGGACCTTCTAAAATAATTTCATCTTTGTTCACAAGAAGTGCATCTGTAAAGCCATCATGCTCTGCTGCCCTTGTGTGACTTATATTCATTCCATACGAAGTTGATTTTGTTCCGATATTAAATGTTGATTTTAAATCATAGTCTCCGCCACTTTGCCAAAAGGCTTTTTGTGTTTGTAATGAAAATTTATGTGAAATTGAGATTGGTGGTTGATAAAAACAAAATATATCATGACTACTTTGTTCACTTCGTAAAATTAATGTACGAACATAACCATCTTTATACTTATTAGCGATAAAAATTATATCTTCTTTTATTTTTGTATAATCAATATTTTCAAAAAATACCTTTAAGCAAGACTTTGAAAGTCTTTCAATATGCTGGTCTATTGCAAATGGATATCCATTGTGAATTTTAATAGCTTCAAACACCCCATCGCCTCTCCAAACTCCCATGTTTTCTACAGGAATAATAAAATCTTTTTTTTCTACTTGAACACTATTAATTAAATACACAGTTAATCTCTTTGCCTTATGTATGTGTTAGTAATTGGCATTCTTCGATCTTTGCCGAATGCTTTTTCAGTCAATTTAACACCTGGAGCTACCTGTTTTCTCTTATATTCATTTTTGTCTACTTTTTCTAAAACTTCATAAACTAGAGAAGCATCGATTCCTGTTCGAATTATTGATTCTGATGAACTATCGTTTTCAATATACAGATTAAGTATTGTATCCAATACCTTGTAGTCGGGTAAGGAATCTTTATCGAGTTGGTTTGGTCTTAGTTCTGCGCTAGGTTCTTTCAAAATTATACTCTCTGGTATTACATTAGAAATACCGTTTCTAAAATTAGATAAGTCATACACCTTGGTTTTGTAAAGATCTTTAAGTAATGCGTATCCACCAGCTAGATCGCCATATAAGGTTGAGTATCCAACTGCCATTTCTGATTTATTTCCAGTTGAAACAACCATAGCTCCTGTCTGATTTGATAGGCCCATCAAAATATTCCCCCTAACTCTAGATTGAATATTCTCATCTGTAACTTGGGATAATTTATTCGCTACTGCTGAAGATAGAGTACTTCTGAAGGTTTCTACAAGTGGCTCAATTTCAATAACTTTTAACTCCATATTTAAATTTTTTGACAAAGCTATAGCATCATCTAAAGATTCATTTGAATTATATTTTGATGGCATTGCAACACCCGTTACGTTTTCAGGCCCTAAAGCATCAACGCATATAGCTGCAGTCAAGGCAGAATCAATTCCTCCAGAGATCCCAATGAGTACTTTTTTAAAGTTATTCTTTGTAACATAGTCAAATAAACCAAGTTTTAATGCTGAATAAATAGATTCACTCTGAGTCAGTGTTGGTGTTAAAACCATACTGTCTAACTCTATTGATTTTTCTCTCAACTCTAAGTTTGGTTTATCTGTAGACCTCTTAATAAGTAGATCTAAATCTAAGTGAAATACTTCTTCCTCAAACTGGCTTGCTTGATAAATAACTTCTCCAGTTTCGTCAACTACAAAAGACCCTCCATCAAAAACAAGTTCATCTTGTCCACCGACCATATTCAAGTAAATAATTGGGACGTTTAACTTAGCAGCTTTATTTCTTACAATTTCTTTTCTTGATTCACTTTTATTTATATCATAAGGAGAAGCATTAATATTAATAATTAAAGAAGCACCATTTTGAACCTGCTCTTCGGCTGGTCCATCTTCAATCCAAATATCCTCACAAATATTAATTCCAATTGCTACATCCTCATACCAGAACAGTTGATTTGATTCCGTACCTTTAGAAAAATACCTTGCTTCATCAAATACAGAATAATTCGGTAAAAATGTTTTATGATATATTCCCCTGACGTCACCATTTTGAACAATTGCAGCAGCATTAGCGATAGGTCTACTATTTTTATCTGAGCTTTTGTTATCTAGTTTCCTATCTACAAAACCTATGATGCCGCTTGTTTTGGATGAAAATTCTGCAATTTCTTCAAGAACAGCAAAATTTTTTCCTATAAAACTTTCTCTTAAGAGTAAATCTTCTGGTGGATATCCAGTGATAGCAAGTTCGGGGAAAATAATAATATCCGACTGAACTGATTCAGCTTTTTCAAAACATTTAAGAATTTTATTCTTATTTTGTTGAATTGCACCAACAGAAAATGAGCATTGTGCTCCAGTAATTCTAACTGTTTTTATATTCACATATTAATAATAGATAGTACGAATTATTAAGAAGAAACCTTAATCTCTATATCTTTAGAATCCTCTATCCATTTATTAACTCTTTTAAGTGAAGGCATTCTTTCTACAATTTTTGCTTTTACATTTATATGATCCATAGACTCATGAAGAGATTCAGGATTTCTTCTTCTTAATTCTGATACACTCTCTACCCCGGCAGCTTCAAGAAGGTCAGCATAGTCTCTTCCTAAGTTTTTGATTTTCATTAATTCAGCTCTTCTTGCCCAGTGGAGTAACTTAGGTGAGCTGATACCAGTTTCTTTAGTTAGTAATGCTCGTCCTGATCTTGATGATGCTATTTGTAAAAATGTAGTTGTTGTTCTGACTCTTGCTCTTCTTAATTTTGTTGCCTCAGTGTGAGTCATTCCATTTATTGAATTAATTGAATTCATGTTTTAAATTTTACAAAATTTTCAACATAAACAAATGGTTTTTTATATAAGATTTTCCCACTCTCAAAAATCTTTTTCCTCATCATAATCAGTAGGGCTTAAAAAATTAAAATTTAACTTTTCAACTTTTGTTTCCGAAGAAATAAAATAATCAACCAAATCAAAATCTTTATAAACTGAAGGTTCTATTTCTCGACTATCTTCTTGTGTTAATAGTTCAAGCTTTGGCCATAATTGTCTTGGAACAAAAATAGGAAAACCCAGTTTATATCTATATTGCGGGATTAAAACTTTACTGTCAATTGCGTCCTTATTTTGCATTGTTTGGATTACTTCATTCTTAATATCAGGTTGGTCACCTAAAAAGAAAACAATGCCATCAACTTCTTTTTGGTTTTGATAAAAAAATAAAGCTGTTCTGATAGATGAAAGAATTCCTTCATTCCAATTTTCATTAATCAATATATTTGAATTATAAAAATTTATTTTTTCAGTTATAATTTCATTTTCGAATCCTAGAACAACTGATGAAAATTCAAAATGGTTATTTACTTTTTCAACAATTAGCTCAAGAATGGGTTTATCTCTAATTTCAGCTAATTGTTTTAAAAAACCCATTCTAGTAGAATCTCCAGCAGCAAGAATTACTCCAGCATTCATAATCAAATTGACCCAAGAATAGTAGAACCAAACATCCATGAAACAAGAAGTAGTATAACTTCTATGTTTCTTAGAGAGTAGACCTGTTTCAATCCTGATCCAAAAGTGACAATAGAAAATACAGCAACAAATGTTACTAAAATCCCCTGCACAAAAATTGAAGAGATTACAAATGTTGGTGTTATAAGCAAGGCTGGGACATTTGAATAAAAATATATAATTACTAAATTCTTTGGTTCTGGATCTTGTCTAAGCAAATATTTGAGAACAAAGAAAATAATAATGAGACCTATACCACTTGAAATTACAGAAGATGTAATTGAGGATGTTATATTAGAAAAAGCATTCTCACTGTTAAAAGCTACTTCAAGTTCATCTATTAAAGATCTAATCATTGAAAATTCCTGAGTAGAAAGCTCTTGTTGAAATGACATTAAATTTTCATTTATAAAATCTAGAACTCCATTAATAAACCTAAAAACCCCAAGTGTAAGCAAAATAGATGAAGTTAAATATATAAAAATAGATTTTTGTAAAGAATCTTTTAGAACAAGGAGTTCATTATATATATTTTTATCAAGTCTTAGAATTCTTGAAATAATTTTGCTATCTTTCATTTTTCTTTTTGATTAATTTAAAATCTACAGTATGACTATAACAAGGTTAATTACATACATTATTACTGTATCTATGATTGGGGTAATTTTATGGGCTCAAAGCCAAGTGTCTATTTTTGACTCACCAATTCCGAAACTTCCATGGGGAGTCGTATCACTTGTTGACCTCTATGCAGGCTTTACACTTTTCAGTATTTGGATTTTTTATAAAGAACCACTGAATAAATCTATTATATGGATATTTTTTGTAATGATTCTTGGAAATCTTACAACTGCGATTTATGTTTTGTATAGTTTTAAAACTAGTAAAGGCGATATAAAAAAGTTTTACTTAGGTAAAAACTCTTAATCTTTTTTAAGATTATCTAATAATATCAGGGATACGTCACGAACTTTTACATTATCCCCATAACCAAGCTCTTTTACTCCATCATCCATCATAATGTAACAAAATGGGCAAGCTACTGCCACTTCATCTGCACCAGTGTCAATTGCTTCTTGTGATCGTTCAATATTGACTTTTGTGCCTGTTGATTCTTCCATCCACATTCTTCCTCCACCAGCACCACAACAAAAACTTTTAGTTCCTTGACGTTTCATTTCTCTAATTTCAATTCCGCCTATAGATCCAACAATCTCTCTAGGGGCAGTGTAGATATCATTATGCCTACCTAGATAACATGAATCGTGGTATGTAATTTTATAAGGCTTGTCACTTGTACCAACTTCTATTCTTCCAGATTGAACTAACTCAGTTAACAATTGGCTATGGTGTATTACTTCATAATTACCTCCCAATTGTGGATACTCATTTGAAATTGTATTGAAGCAGTGTGGACATTGAGTTATAATTTTTTCAACTTTTAAATTATTCATATTTTCAATATTTTGAATAGCTAATTGTTGAAATACAAATTCGTTACCTGTTCTTCTAGCAGAATCTCCTGTGCAAACTTCTTTTGGGCCAAGAACAGCATAAGTCACACCGGCCCTATCTAATAACTTTGCAACTGCCTTAGTCACGGGCACGTTTCTATCATCGAATGCACCAGCACAACCTACCCAATACAAATAGTCATACTCTTCATGGTTTTTTTCATCCAAAATAGGGACTTCAAAATCTAAATCTTCTGTCCATTTAAGTCTATCGTTCTGTGAAGCACCCCATGGATTAGATGAGTTTTCCATTGCTACATATGCTTTTCCTAATTCAGAAGGAAAATCTGATTCCATTAGTGCTAAATGCCTTCTCATATCCAAAATCTTATCTAATATTTCAATATTGACTGGACATATTTCATCACAAGCCCTGCAAGAAGTACAAGCCCATATTTCTTCAGAAGTGATTCTCTCAAAAACGTTTGAAGAATTTACTCTCAGTGGTCCAGGTGTAGTAACTGTTGCTGTCACTGCTGGGTCACCAGACTCGGACATAACTTGACCAACTTTTAAAATAATTTCTCTAGGATCAAGAGACTTTCCAGTCTGGTTAGCGGGGCATACAGATGTACACCTTCCACAAACTGTACATGCATCTAAATCCATTAATTGTTTCCATGTAAAGTGATCAATTATTCCTGCCCCAACATTATCAATATCTTCTGCTTCCAGTAAGTTTCCAATATCTTTCATTGCACCTTTATGTCTTTCTTTTGGCGACATAAACATATTGATTGGAGAAGTAAATATATGTCTTAATTTAGATAGTGGAATTGCAATAAGAAATACTAAGAAGGATACAACATGTAATATCCATGAAACTCTGTGAAACAAGCTCGGATTTGTTAGGTTAATTAAATCAGCAAAAGCATAGCCTATAAACGACCATCTTTCATAGTCCGGAAAACCTTCTAAAGCAATACGACCTGCTTCTGTGGTAATTCCAGAAATACCTATAAAAATTAGTAGTGAGAGTGTTAAATAATCATCAGATGTTGTTTTTGTTTGAATTCTGTATTCAGCACCTCTTAATCTTCTTGCAAGAGCCCAAAATAAACCAGTTAAGTATGCAATAGTTGCGAGTTCTAATGTAAATGAATAAACAATATATGTAGTACCTTGTAAAAACTTTAAAGATGGTGGCATTAAGTGATGAACCTCTAAAGTAACAGTTCCTGCAAATAAACCAAGGAAACCAATATATATTAACGAATGCATTAAACCAGCAGCCTTAAATCTTAAAACAGTTCTCATAGTTAAGCCATCAAGAAGGCTTAATATTCGTTCACTGAGTTTCACTTTTCTTTTTTCTTCTTTGCCCCTAGTCCAATTTTTAACTCTTAAAGAAAATAAATAACCAGAAATAAAAATTGTTGCAGCACTTAAAACATAGAAAATATATTGAAGAACTTTTGGAATATTTTCAAATACTCTCCTACCACCAACTATTTCTCCCTCTGGAAATATATAGCTTGCACCCCATAAAAAGAGGGTTCCGATAGAAGCGCCAGCAGAAAATAGGAGCACATAATCATTTGCTTTAAAGTTTTTAAATATTTTATTCACTTTTTAACTCTTTTGACAATTCAATTGATCTTTGAGTAGCTTTTTCAATAGCATCTAGGATTATTGTATCAAATGAGTCATTTTGTAGCGAATTGAGACCGGCTTCAGTTGTTCCTTTTGGAGACTTAACTTTTTTAATAAGTTCTGGAAATCTATCACCGGAAGATATAAGATCTGGAAGACCATTAATAATCTTATTAACTAGTAATTCTGATTCTTGATTCGAAAGTCCTAATTTG
>VMHT01154907.1_pt1 | contig 14260 bp, 20 predicted proteins | sample 4693611 | NCBI WGS metagenome assembly VMHT01 (sample SAMN12280063, study PRJNA550983) | marine metagenome | isolation source: seawater sampled from same location over 5 years 0.02-0.2 micron viral filtrate | place: USA: collected off the coast of southern California halfway between the port... ... | reverse complement strand
GGTATTGCTGGTATAAAACCAGGGACAGGTGCAGTTGCAAAACCTGAGTCAGTGCCACAAGCATTTGCAAAACCTGATGCAGTGCCACAAGCTATTGCAAAGTCAGATGCTGCAGCCATTGCAACTACTATGCCGCCACCTATGCCACCGCCGCCGTTTCCAGTACCAATGGGAAAGAAAATGAAACCATCCGGATCAAGATTTACTTACAGCGGCACAAGAAAAGGAAGAAACGATCCAATAAGAGTATATGGTGCAGTAGATGACAGAGGCACACAGAGACCGTGGGGACAATAATGTTTGAATTTATTCGTGAAGAAATTACAGAAGCAAGATACATACGCACTGCAAAAGATGCAACTGGAAGAGATAGCACAGATATTGCTGAAAGTTTCTTTGAACAACTGTTGATGCTACAACAAATGCGTTTTGAAAATCCAGACTTTGCAAAAAAGTATGCTAAAGACACACTAAAGTTTATGAATTTTAGTGCAGTAAAACCAGGTGCAACCGATTTGCACAATCTCGCAAGTATACTAGGAAATCCAGCAAAGTATCCTGGTGTAACTAGTCCAGGACAAGTTGGGTATGATGAAATGGCGTTTAAACGTTATCTAAGAAATATTGCTAACGGACAGTCTAGCACTGCAATGGACAGACAGTTTTTGCTTGCGCAACAAAAAAGACTAGGCATAGATAGCTCATTTCTTAAAAGTGCAAGACGCATTGCAAGTGACTTTGGTAGAGCAAGTCCTAACGAAAGAAATGTGTTAAGTGCAAGACTTGCAATGAGTCAACGGGTAGATGGTAAGTTTCGCAGTGATATTAGTAAAAAATATGTAAGCGGTGTTAAAAAAGATCTTGGTGGTTCAAAAGGTATGAATAGTTTAGTAAAACGTGCAGGATTGTTTGCTACTGGATATGCACTTGCAACCGCCGCCCATAAATTAAGTAAGTAAGTAATTTTCTCACATATTGCATAAATATATTTAAGCGGTTATTAGATTACCGCATTAGGAGAAAATAATGGCAGAGATTACAAGAGTACATCCAGTAAGTACACCAACATTTCCAGTCAGCATGGCTGGATCTGCAGAAGATATTACTTACTTGGAACTAGATTATCTAGCAGCAGTAAATGCAAAGACTGGCCCAGCGTCAACACTTGCAGCAGTTTACAGCATGTTAGGTACATTTGGTACAATAGTATATCAAGGCCCACTATTTGACGCTAACACACGTCAGATTGTTGGCATTGAAGGCCTAAGTGGCGATGATGAAGATGTAGCAAACTTTGCTGCAGCAGCAGTTATCCAGGCTGCTCTACAGGCACTAGGAACAGTGGACTCAATTAACTTGGGTTCAGCAACAGCAATTATTGGTGGACCAAGCGCGGCTCATCAAGATTCAATAGTATAAGGAAAATAGAAAATGGCTGAAATTACACGAGTACATCCAGTAAGTACACCAACGTTTCCTACTAACCTAGGCGGTTCAACTGAAAATGTAATTTACATTGAAATTGACTACTTAGCAGCAGTAAACGCAAAAACAGGACCAGCAAGTACAATTGCTGCCGTGATGAGCATGTTGTCACGTTTTGGTACAATTGTACACCAAGGAGTATTGTTTGATACCAATACAAGACAGATCGTTGCACTAGAAGGTTGCACAACTGACACAGCAGTTGCAAACTTTGCAACAATGACAGTTATCCAGGCTGCTTTGCGAGCATTAGGCACAGTTGATTCAATCAACTTGGCTTCAGCAACAGCAATCAAAGGTGGACCAAGCGCAGCTCTACAAGACGCTATCGTTTAATAGAGACACAATTAAATCAAAAGCGGTGTTTTTTAGCACCGCTTTTTTTATGACTTAAATACACATAGTACTACGCTGTCGAGGATCCGTAAAATGTCAACACCGCAAATGCAGTTTGAATTACCTAGTGCAGTATGGGGAGTAAGTTTAGTTGACATAACCTGTACAGGTGTAACTCGTGGGGATGGAAAAACTAGAAATCAACAACGTAACTGGGAGACTGTATTACAGACAGTGGGTATACTTACACAACCAATTATACTACAACTTCCTGAACTACACAATTATGACAATGAAAATAAATTTGTAGGTAGCAAACTTTTTGATGCTATTGGCAATAAACACAAGTTTCAAATGCAAATGCTTAATCCCAATATTAATATTTGGATGTTTGCTTTAGGTGCTGAACATGAAGGTGTATTTGGGCCTAACCTAAGTAAATTGCACGAAGTATTTGATATGATACCTGTGATACCAGATCTCGATAATACTATCCAATTAAAGCCTAGTGTGTTTCATACACAAGATTCAGAATATATTAACATACAGTTTTTTTCTGCGAACCATTCTTAATAAATACTTATGATGCTAGAATAAAAGGCACACATTATAAACAAATAGGCACATACTAAAACAAATAGATAATCTAGACATCACCCCAAGGTAGGTGATTAGAAATGTCCGAATTAGAAAAAGAGTCTTTGGAAGCACATGTAGACTTGTGTTCTGAAAGGTACAACGGATTGCATAGAGAGCTAAAAAATTTAAGTTCTCGCATGGATAAATTTGAACAAACGCTAATTGAACTGCGAGACATGATGGTGTCAATGAAACACGATCGTAATAAACAACTTATCACCTGGGGATCTGCTATTATAGGCGGACTCGTAGCCGCATGCGGCACACTTATCTTTATGTTAATAGGCTAAGCATAAATACAGTATGATTTTAAGCGAACTTACTGAAGGTATGGCATGGGCAAAACGCGGCAATAAAGTTGTTCGTAAGTTTCGTTGCACCAGCGGCAGACGTAAAAGTCGCGTAGTAAGTAGTCCGGCACAGTGCTTTGCTGCACCAGATATTAAAAAACGTATTAAGTTAAAAATGACTAAGGCACGATTGGGTGCAAGAATGGCTCGCAAAGCAAAGAAAACAAAAAGAATTAATCCAGCAAGCAAGCGTGTAGCGGCACTTAACAAGGCAAGTAGATGAAAATATTAGAAGCACAATATGGCATGTTGCCAGGAAACACTGTACAAATAAATGAGGCACAATATTTGCTTACAAATGTGCAAGGATTTAGTGCTACATTTGCAGATCCTAGAGATCCGAGAATTACGTTCACAATGAACTTGAGCGATAAAAAGATTGATTTGTCAGGCCCTGGCGGCATGATTAGTATTACAGATGAACTTACACCTGCAGATAGAGCGAATTTGATACGTCGTGCTAAAGGTGCTATGGTTAATGTCAATGTAAGTAGTTTACGATAATGCGTTATGTAGAATTTAAAAACGGGTTACAAACCTTTGTTTCAGGAGAGGAACAAGATCTTATCGAAACAATTGATGAGAAAGGGTTGGTTGCTAAAAAGGACTTTACAGAGAGAGAACAACTAGTCGCACGAAGACTTGCAGAAAAATCTATTCTCACAAGGCAAAAAACTAATGACAAAATCTACTACAAAATATCACGCAACGCAGACCACCATACAACAACGCATTGATCGTTTACTTGATTTTACTCCTAAAGTAAAAATCCGTAAACTTGAAAACGGCGCAGTTCAAGTGAATAATCTTTTTATCAAAAATATATATGGGCAATGGCAGTGCGAAGATACATGTTTTTTTAGACGAAAAAGCGCAGTTGGCTATGCACTTTGTCTTATAAAACATGATTACAGTAAAGCCAAGTCTATAAAAGATTTAGATCAAAAACTACAAAAAGTAAAAACTGATATAGATTTTTATCACTATCATCTGCGTAAAAACAATGAAATCCGCAAAAACATTATGAGTCATCGTATCAGTGCAGAAATGCCTGTGCTACATCAAGTAGATAGCCAACTCACGCAACTACTTAAAACCATTTCAGTTTAATAAATACACTATATAATTTAAAGGGAAGAACCATGAACCTTGACGAACTCGTACCTGCTCCAAGTGCAGAAAAAGTAAACAGATTAGCAAAACGTGTATTTGGATATGCGCTAGACTTAGAAAGCCTAAGTGAAACAAAAGCGCAGCGTCTACACAAGAACCTCAGTGAACAGATGGCTATCTATGAAAGTAAACTAGGCAGTGCAAGTCAAACTCGTACAAAGTATTACGAAATGAAAATTGCACTTGAAGCACTTACTAAGCACATTGCTGAAAAGAAAGCAAAGCCAGACTATATTGACATCGACGGTGACGGCGATAAAAAAGAGTCTATGAAAAAGGCTGCTAAAGATAAAAAAGAAAAAGCAGACGAAGGCGTTGCAATGGTAAGCACTGCCGGTGAACGTGATGTTACAGTAATGAAGACTCCGGACAAGTCAAATCGTATCACTCCTCGTAGTAAAGACAAGTATGCTAAGCCAGGCAAAATAAAGGAAAGCGTTGTAACTGAAGGCGCAGTCGAAGCAAGTGAACTTGTCATGGCTGCTAAGAGCATGGTTGACAAATATGATGGAATGATCCAGGATGTTGGTGAAATGCTTAACGAAGAATTACAGCCTGTTGCTGATAAGATCCGTGATGAAATGGGTTCAGACATTGCAGATCAGTTTGTGGCACAGATGACACAAGCACTACAAAGCACAATGGATGTAATGAAAAGCGATCGCATGACAGCAGACGGCGCAACAAGAATCCTAACAGGTGATGCACCTGCGGGAGATATGGGTATGGACGCTAACATGGCGGATGAACCAGACATGGAACCAACAATGGATATGGATGATGAATTTGATGCAGCACCTGCTGCACAAGGCGGCGAAGAAGCACCCGTAGGCAGAGAAAAGAGAGCATAATGTATACAACAGTTGACATGAGAAAACTACAAGATCGTTTAACAGCGATGACTGAAGTTGCAGAAGAAGTAGAAATTGAGAATGCAGAAATTGAAGCAGCACCTGCAGTAGAAGAAGCACCAATTGAAAATTCAAACGGTGATGCAGAACTAGCAGAACTTAAAGACATGCTAGGACGCAGTGGCGTAATGGGCTTTACTCAGTAATGAGATTTTACGAAGTAGATAGTAGTGTTGATGCTATAATGAGTGCCGCTATGGTTGCACAAACCCGTGCTAGTAGCATGGGCAAGCAAGGCAAACTTAGCATGAACGGCTTTCTACAAATGCTTGCTAACGCAGGTATTATGATGGATTATGACGGATTTAAAACAGTTTTCGACACTAATCCTCAACTAAAGAATGTTATTGCACAATTCAACAAAGACGAGATTACATTTGTTGGCGACAGTGATGACGAAGGCGCAGGATATGAGGAGCCGCAAGGTGACATGCCAGATGATGAGCGTGTTGCAAAAATGGCACAAAGGGCAACTAAGATGAGAACCAGAGAATTTGTTGAAGGCGAACTTCCGCCACACCTAAGTAAAATGTTCGGCAAAGACGGTAGTCAAGTTGAAACACGCACAGATGTTATGAAACAGATGCGCGACATTGTGGACAACAAGAGTGCAATGGAAGTTACATTCGGTGACGGCAAGCAAATGGTGGACATGTATACAGCAAGTGTACTTGTACAAGTCTACGACAAAGTAAACGATAAAAACAAAGAAGCAATTGTACAGCGTGTAGGTACTATTGAAAAGTTTATGAAACTTATGCCTAAACTATTTGGTATGATTGGTGAAGGTAGCCCACATCCAAAAGGCAGTAAAAAGTACAAAGCACACATGGCTGCAAAGCATGCAAACATGAATGAATCATGGCAAGTATTTAAAGAAGGCGCTAGGAACAAATAATGGCATACTTTCCAACAGGCGCACAGGCTCGTGAGAGAGCGCAAAACAATAACACACTAGCACAGCAAATCAGTATTATGGAAATTGCTGTATTGGATGCTATTGCGGCAGGCACTTTTGCGGCCACTATCAGTGACACAAGCACAGTCACTATCCAGGGTACTACTATTACAGGTAGCCCAATGACAGACAATGACACAGACGGTCTTAACTATTACAAAGCATATCAAGGCACAATTACTGATGCTGTTAAAACAGAACAGATGAATGAAGTAATTGCACATTTCGAGAACAAGGGTTATACCATAGCTCGCAAGAGCAGTTCAGGAACATATTTCTACTGGTATATTACCTGGTAAGGTAAACAATGCACACTAGCGAATTTAATCGCAGAATGAAGTTCGCATTTATGAATGACGATCCATTTGGTGTACTAAGTGCTATCTATAACAATGAATTGCCTCATCCTTATTTTGATCCTAAACTTATAGGTTTTAGTAAGTTAAGAGATTTTAATCACAATACATGGCTTTCTAGAGAACAAAGCAATAGGATAATTGTATTTGAAGATTTAGAATATATTATACCTGGTGAAAAATTTAACTGGGATGCAGTAGGCGATCCTCCCTGTACTGAACAAGACAAATTAATTACAAGCAGTATCACAATCAATGATCATCTTTGGCCATGTGAATATGCATTTAGTAGTTGGCATCTTGTACAAACACATATGCAAAACGCTGAAATCTTTGTTGAACAACCAGATACAAGACCTTATTTTGCAGACATACTGTTAGGAAATCTCAAAACACAACGCAAACAATTCTATAATCTGTTACAAGAAAACAATCAGTTAGAAAACAATCTAGTAAATGCATTCGGGGTATATAAAACTCCTTTCTTAGATCAAGGCATAGGAGAAATAGATTTGTTTTTCAATAATCTTGATACTAGCGGTGACTACGCAAATACTACCAAGCATTTTAAAGGTAACTTTGCAAGTCAGTATATAAGCAAACACGTTCAACAAGCAAGTTGGATAAGTGTAGTAGCAGAAACATTAGACGATAATAGAATATTTTTTCCTACCGAAAAAACAGGCAAAGCACTAATGAGCGGTAAACCTTTTATTGTACTGAGCAGTAAACACTTCCTTAAAAATTTAAGAAGTATAGGATTCAAAACTTTTCATCCAATAATAGATGAAAGTTACGATTTAATTGACAGTGTAGAATCGCGCACAAGAGCGGCATATTCCAGTTTTATAGAATTGCAAAAACAAGATCCCATTATAGTAAGAAAAAAATTAAAAGATGTCTTAGAACACAATGAACAGTGCATGCGAGACAAATCATTTCTAACACAGAGAGCAAGAAACTTATTGCAAAATCTGCAAACTAGTGTATAATAATACTATGTTAGTAGAGCGATACAATTATGCTCCGATCAATAGAAAAACTATTGACGGAAAGAGGCACTATGCTACTCCGGATGGAGGTGCTGTGCCTAGTGTTACAACAATACTGGACAAGACCAAAGGCGAGGAAAAGCGAAAAGCATTAGCAAACTGGAAGAAACGTGTAGGTGAAGCCAAAGCACAACAGATTGTTACTGAAGCAGCAGGCAGAGGCACTAGACTACACAAGTGGCTTGAAGATTATGTAATCACCGGTGATATAGGCGAGCCTGGCAGTAATCCATACAGCCAACAAAGTCATAAGATGGCAAATATTATACTCGAGCATGGACTAAAAAATGCAAACGAGTATTGGGGTACAGAAGTGCCACTTTACTACAGCGGACTTTACGCAGGTACTACAGACTTAGTTGGCGTGCATAACGGTGCTCCTGCAATCATGGACTTTAAACAAACTAACAAACCTAAACGCACAGACTGGATTGAGGATTACTTTTTACAGTTGTGTGCCTATGCTCATGCACACAATAACATGTTTGAAACTAGTATAAACAAAGGTGTTATTCTAATGTGCAGTAAAGATTATCAATATCAAGAATGGATACTAGAAGGTGATGCATTTGATCACTACAGCAATATATGGTTTGACAGAGTTGCTCAGTACTACGAGCAAGGATAAATACACTATATTATTTGTAGGAGACTAACGTGGCTATAGTTCAAATTTCACGCATTCAACACAGACGAGGTGTTGCTGATAACTTACCTCAACTAGCAGTAGGCGAAATTGGCCTTGCTGTAGATACCAAGCGTGTTTTTATTGGTAATGGCGGCACAGATGCTCCCAAAATTGAAAATATTGAACTACTGACAGCAAGCAGTGATTTATTAGACAGTGCGGATACCTATACTTTTGCAGGTGCGGCAGGTGGATATAATGCTATTACAGGCGTTACTGCAGCCGCTCCAGTTACAAGAACAATGCAACAAAAGTTTGATGATGTTGCAAGTGTAAAAGATTTTGGTGCCAAAGGTGATGGGGCCACTGATGATACAGCGGCTATCAATCGCGCACTTTTCCAACTGTTTAGTCGTGCAACTAACACACAAATTCGTCGTGCTTTATTTTTTCCTGCAGGCACATATATTGTGACTGATGTGCTTAAAATTCCTACATATGCAAAACTAATAGGTGATGGACACAACAGTAGTATTATTAAAGCCACAAGCACAACGCCAGATTGTATTGCTATGACAAGTGATGCACTGCAACAGATTGATGGTAGTATTGGCGCAAGTGGCGCGGCATTGCCAGGTAACGTACAGGTTGACGGATTAACATTTTTCGCTAGTGTAGACACAGTAGATGCATTTGTTGTTAATCAAGCACAGAATGTAACATTTTTGAACTGCCGTTTTCAAGGTTTCCAAAGCAGTGTGCCTAGTGCAGTTGGCAACAGCGCCGCTGCAGTAAAACTTGAAAGTTCAGCAACCCGTGAAACAGAACATGTACACTTTGTAGGTTGTGTATTTACTCGCAGTAGTTTCCTAGTAGTGGCTGACAATGACATGAGTAGTATTACATTTAGTGGTTGTGAATTTAATACAGCATTCAAAGGTGTAAAAATTGGTGAAGCACGAACAGGCAGTGCTCCTAGTGTAGATGGCCCGCGCGGTGTTAAAGTTACTAACAGTTTGTTTGATGACATTTACAATCGTGCAATACATGGTTACTTTGGGCCTGGACTTACAAGTGCATTTAACACATTTAAAGACTGTGCTAATAACAATTTGGGCAACGGCAATGCAAGTACACATGTTATCGACTTTGCAAAGACAGGAATGCACAGTATTGGTGATGACTTCGAACGTCCTAATGCAGATGTAACAACTACTAAACTTCGTGTAAATCACACAGGTGTTAGCATAGACGAAACTAAACTAGAGGTAGGAAGTTATGCCCGCAAATTCCAAACAGATATTACATTAGATGACAACAGTACAAAAAGTTCAGGGATAACATTTAGTGATAACAATAGTTTAGAAAACGCTGTTGAGATTGATTATTTAATTACAAGAGGTACAGCAAAACGTCAAGGCGTTTTAAGAATCACGCATGATGCAAATGGTCAAGTACTTGATGATGATTTCAGTGAAAACAATGGCACTGTTGGTGTTACATTTAACTTGACAAATTCATCAAATATCACTACACTTAACTATGTTACAACAAGTACGGGATCTAGTGCTTCGTTTAAACACACAATTAGAACAATTCGCTAATACATATTAGTCCTATAGTCACAAGGATTATATAGTCTTAGAAGCAGTATGGTATTGCCTGTAAATACCACACACAAAAAATTATATCGAAGGTACAAAGATGAACAGCAATATTCAAATAACAAAGCGTGATGGCACAAAAGAAGACCTTGAATTGGATAAACTCCACAAGGTCGTTTTTTATGCCTGTGAAGGAATTACAGGTGTTAGTGCTAGTGAAGTAGAGATTCGAAGCCATATACAATTCTACAACGGCATGTCAAGTGTTGACATACAAGAAACACTTATTAAAAGTGCGGCAGACCTAATTAGTGAAGAGACTCCTGGCTACCAATACGTGGGCGGCAGGCTCATCAACTATCATTTGCGCAAAATGGTTTATGGTACATTTGAACCATGGCATATCAAGAAACTAGTTGAACGTAACATAGAGATAGGTTTCTACGACAAAGAACTAGCAACAAGTTATGACGATAATGAATGGGAAACAATTAACAATTTTATTAAACATGATCGTGATGAAAATTTAACCTACGCGGCAATGGAACAATTCCGTGGCAAGTATCTAGTAAAAAATCGTGTAACAAACGAAATGTTCGAAACACCACAAGTGGCTTATGCACTCATTGCTGCAACGCTGTTTGCAAACTACCCTAAGGAGACCCGCATGCGTTGGGTCAAAGATTACTATGATGCTATATCCACATTTGACATTAGCCTGCCTACTCCAGTTATGGCTGGTGTACGCACACCACAAAGACAGTTTAGTTCTTGTGTTCTCATTGAAACAGACGACAGCCTTGACAGTATTAATGCTACTACTAGTAGTATCGTTAAGTACGTTAGTCAAAAAGCAGGCATTGGCATCGGAGCCGGATCCATACGGGCCCTGGGCTCGCCTATTAGAGCGGGTGACGCCTACCACACAGGAGTCATTCCGTTCTACAAGATGTTTCAATCTGCCACTAGAAGTTGCAGCCAAGGCGGCGTGCGAAATGGAGCCGCTACACTGTACTATCCTATATGGCATTTGGAGGTCGAAGACTTGCTCGTGCTTAAAAACAATAAAGGAACGGACGACAACAGAGTCCGACATATGGACTATGGTGTGCAATTCAACAAATTAATGTACGAACGTCTTATTAGCGGTTCTCACATTACGCTGTTTAGCCCTGCAGATGTTCCTGGACTATACGATGCTTACTTTGCAGATCAGGATAAATTCAAGGAACTATACGAAGCAGCAGAACGAAAAACAAGCATTCGTAAAAAAAGTATTCCTGCGGCACAATTGTTTGCCGCATTTATGGAAGAACGTAAAAACACAGGACGTATCTATTTGCAGAATGTGGATCACAGTAACGAGCATGGGAGTTTTAAACCAGATCTTGCACCTATAAAACAAAGTAATTTGTGTTGTGAGATTAATTTGCCCACAAAACCACTTAACGACTTTAACGATCCGGATGGTGAGATTGCATTATGTACTCTTAGTGCTATTAACTGGGGGAACATTAGAACTCCTGCAGACTTTGCAAAGCCTTGTGAACTTGCAGTGCGTGGTTTAGATGCATTGCTTACATATCAGAACTATCCAGTACTGGCAGCAGAGCGTAGTACAATGAAACGCCGTCCTTTGGGTATAGGTATTATTAATCTTGCATACTGGTTAGCAAAAAATGATACAAACTACAGCAACCCTAATCTTGCATTAGTTGACGAGTATGCAGAAGCATGGAGTTACTATTTGATTAAAGCCAGTGCAGATCTAGCAGTAGAACAAGGACAATGCCCAGGAACAGACGAAACAAAGTACGGAGATGGCATTACTCCTAATCAAACATACAAAAGTGATGTTGACGAACTAGTTCCACATGTGGAACGTATGGATTGGAAAGGTTTGCGTAAACAACTTGCAGATACAGGTATCCGCAACAGTACACTGATGGCATTAATGCCCAGCGAAACAAGTGCGCAAATATCAAATGCAACAAACGGTGTAGAACCTCCACGTGCATTTGTAAGTGTCAAGCAAAGCAAGGATGGTGTGCTAAAGCAAGTTGTTCCTGGATATCCACGTTTAAAAAACAAGTATGAACTACTATGGGATCAACAAAGTCCAGAAGGTTACATTAAGATTATGGCAGTGCTACAAAAGTACATTGACCAAGGTATTAGTGTAAACACTAGTTACAATCCTACCTTCTATGAAGAAGAAAAGATTCCAATGAGCACTATGCTACAACATTTGTTGATGGCATATAAATATGGTACTAAACAATTATACTACTTTAACACATATGACGGAAGCGGCGATGATATGGCAGATCGTGTAGAGGGCGTAATGCTTGAACTGCCAGATGAGGTGCAGATTGATGAAGAACATTGTGACAGTTGTGCAATATAAGAGGGCAGAAAAATGGCAGTATTAAACACAGACAAACATAACCACACAGAAAAAATGTGTTTCTTTGATGGCGAACTAGGCATGCAAAGATATGACACACTAAAGTATCGTCAGTTTGATAAACTAACTGACAAGCAACTAGGATTCTTTTGGAGACCTGAAGAAGTAGATATTCTTAAGGATAGCAAAGACTTTAAGGAACTTACTAATCATGAGCGTCATGTGTTTACGAGTAACCTCAAGCGACAGATTTTGCTTGACAGTGTGCAGGGTCGTGCGCCAGCAGAAGCGTTTAACCCTATTACAAGTTTACCAGAACTTGAAAACTGGATAACTACTTGGACATTTAGTGAAACAATTCATAGTCGCAGTTACACACATATTATTCGTAATGTGTACAGTGATCCTAGTATTATCTTTGATGAGATGATGGATATTAAAGAGATTGTAGATTGTGCAGATAGTATTACAGAACTTTATGATGAACTTATTGAAAAGTCAATGTACTACAATCTACTAGGAACAGGAACACATACAGTAAATGGCAAAAAAATTACCATTGACATGTATGAACTAAAGACACTGCTATATAAAACACTAATGAGTGTGAATATCCTCGAAGGTGTACGATTCTATGTATCATTTGCTTGTAGTTGGGCGTTCGCTGAACTTAAGAAGATGGAAGGCAATGCTAAAATTATTAAGTTTATTGCTCGTGATGAAAATGTACACTTGGGTAGTACACAACAACTACTTAAGATCCTTCCTAAAGATGATCCAGACTTTGCTAAGATTGCAGAAGAAACACGCGACGAGTGCATACAAATGTTTGTTGATGCAGTGGATCAAGAAAAAGAATGGGCAGAGTATTTGTTTGCAGATGGTAGTATGATTGGACTAAACAAGCAACTACTTGATGGATACATTGAGTGGATCGCACACAAACGTATGACTGCAGTAGGACTCAAATCGCCTTACACAGTTCCACAAGCAAACCCACTACCGTGGACTGCGAAATGGATTGCAGGCGGCGATGTGCAAGTTGCACCTCAAGAAACAGAAATCTCGAGCTACATTATAGGTGGCACAAAACAAGATGTTGAAAAAGATACATTCGCAGGATTTAGCCTCTAACATAGAATCCTGGATCAAGGAAAGACTAAGTGTAAAGTCGGAAGTTTTTAACGGACTTCCGCCTTGTCCTTATGCTCAAAGTGCTTGGTTAGATGGCAAAGTAAAAACACATCACCTGGATGGTAAATTTCCTTTGACTACACATATACCTGCAGAGATAGAAAACTATACATATCACTGGCCCAAAGGTTTTGAAGTTGTAGTGCTTGGTTTTGATCCTCTAGGTATTTTACCTTCACACCTTAGCGACATAATAGATGATGCAAAGCCTATGCTGAACAAGCGTGGATACACAGCATTAGAAGATCATCCTTTTGAACGTGAAGAAGTTGGGAATGTTTGGCTTAACAATGGTGAATGGGCATTAGTACTAATTCAACCAACAGATAAACTTATAGAAGCAAGACAGTGGTTAGAAGGCAAAAACTACTACAAAAACTGGGATCCAATCTATAAAGAAAGTGTACAATCTAGATGAGCAACGGTGAAATATATTGCTACATAGACTTAGCAGAAACAAACTACACAGATAATTTAGATTACAAAATACTAAAAAACCCTAATACAGATTTACTACTAGACATTTATGACCAATATGCTAGATATAAAAAACTAGACAGCGTATGGCCCATATATGAAGAAGAGTTTAGTAATCCATCAAATGACATTATTGGATACTATGACAATGGTAAACTTGTTGCATGGAGTATGATTCGTAAACTAAGTAGCACTGCAGTAGAAGCAGAACAATTCGCTTGGACTTATCATAACCCAAAACTAAAACTAGGCATTGAAAGTATGAAGTGCGAATGTGCAGTATACAAAGCACAAGGATATGAAATACTAATACTGGGCGATGCTCATGAATACAAAAAGCAGATAGATGGATTCAAACTTTTCGGACCAAGACTTCCATAATCACGAACTATGGGATGTCAAACCACAATACCGTTGGACGTTTAATAAACTGGACCTAAGTTACCGTTGTGGATATAATGTAGGTCCTGTACCTTTGCTACCAAAACAAAGTGGTTATTATTGTATAAGACCTATATATAACCTCATAGGTTTAGGGTTGCATGCTCGTAAAATGTGGATAGATATAGAAGATGAATACAGTTTATTTGAACTTCATCCAGGAGAGTTTTGGACAGAGTGGTGGACTGGTACACACTACAGCATAGACTATGTATGGGAAAATAAGTGGAAACCTGTACATGCAGCAAT
>VMHT01114284.1_pt1 | contig 14260 bp, 21 predicted proteins | sample 4693611 | NCBI WGS metagenome assembly VMHT01 (sample SAMN12280063, study PRJNA550983) | marine metagenome | isolation source: seawater sampled from same location over 5 years 0.02-0.2 micron viral filtrate | place: USA: collected off the coast of southern California halfway between the port... ... | reverse complement strand
TAAAAGTTACTTTTTAAAATTATTATCTTTAGGAATATTATATGTCTAAAAAAGAGGATAAACGTAGAAGATTGAGAGAAAGAGTTGTTAGACTTGCTGATGAAGCAGACACAGCAACTATGGGACACCTCCATAATTTAAAAACATCTATACATTCTCACCAAATAAAAAATGTGGAACATAAAAAAACGAACCCGAGAAGTAAGGGCGGAATTAATAAAAATAATAAAAAAGAAGCATCATCAGTAGTTAAAAATACTAATGAATATGTGAAAGCAAAAAAGAAAAGTGATATGGCTAAAGCAAGAGCAAAAAAGTATTTTAAAGACCATAGAGGAAAAGAATTTCCTGATATTGAAAAAACTTCACAAAAAGCCTTAAATGATGTAAGTTTAACTGGTATGTTAAACAAAATGAGAGAACAAGGGAAAGTTAAAGAGGAAGCAAAAGGAGAAAATAAAAATATACCTATCTCTGTCTCCACTGGAGAGCCTGAAGGAGCAAGTTTAGGAGCAAACCAACAAGAGCTTCAAGGGCAGTCTTTTAAAGGGAATGTAGAAGTCTCAACTTATCAACCAGCAAAAGAATTAGATGCTCCAGCTGATATAGCAAATAGCACTCCTGTCGTCCCTAAAACAACTACAGCCTCAACTGACCCTGATGAAGTAACGAGAGAAGGCGGAGGAACAGCAGAACAGCTTGACGTCGGGGGATTTGGAGCGAGAGAAGATAAATATGAAAGAATAAAAAAACATAACACAAAATTAAGAGACCCAGCACTACCACCACAGCCACTAAAATCTTTAAGAGGGGGAAAAGTAGAAGTTGCTGTAGGAGCAGACGGAGGAACAGAACCAGTAGCTCCTGCGCCTGTTGCGTCGCCTGGAATGTCTCCTGATGAGAGAGACGCCCAAGCAGAAGCATTAAGAACGAAGATGATGGGATATATTCATCATCACGAACATACTACAGCAGAAGCCCAAACTGCCTCGCAAACCGCACAAGCCCCTCCTATTCCAGCTACACCTCAAGCTGACCCTGCTATGCAACCTACCGCAGATACAACGGGACAAGTTAATATATTACAAGCAGAAGATACAGCGGGAATTCCCACAACATCTAAAGAATTATTTTCGGGAGTTGGTAAAGAAAGCACTACGGAGGGGAAATCCATTACACAATTAAAAGATGATATTAAATATTTTCATTCCATATATGATAAATTTATTCCTGAATTTAATTCAACTTCTCATAAAAAAAAGAGAGAAGAGGCACTAAAAACTAAAAATATAGCATTAGTTAAAATTCATTATAATGAGATGGAAGCAAGTATAAGAAAATTCTATCAAGACCAAAGTGGTTTAAAATTAGGAGTGGTTATTTCAGCAGAGAGTTATATTAAACAATTTCTCTCTCAACAATCGTCTCCTTGGCCACAACCAGCGCAACCAGCGCAACCAATTCCTCCTGTGGTTGATGAACCTGTTAATGCTCCTACAGGGGAAATTCCTACACAGCCGACTGGAGTTAGACAAGCAGAAGGAGCATATAATACAGAAGGGGGTGATAGAGTATATCGTAAAACTGGTGACCCTTATGATTATAAAACACAAGAACAGCAAATATTAGCAACTCAAGGGGGGCTAAATCGTGCGGCACAACGAGGTATGGGACAATTGTTACACGCTCCTCCTCTTAAAATGGCTACTGGTTATATGGGTGATAGTGTATTAAGACAAGATGATAGAACAGGTTTTAACCGATTTTTAAATACCCGAGTTATTAATAGATTTCCCAGCAATTTTAAAATTAAGGGATAATTAAGCAAAAAATAGAAATAAACTTAAAGAGATAATAATAATATTATTAAGATGGCTTGGACTGAAGAAGAGAGAAGAGCATATAATAAACAATATTATTTAAAGAATAGAGAGAGCAACCTAATGCGAAATAGAATATGGAGAGCCCAAAACGAACAATATTGTAAAAAAATGTCTAAATATTATTATGAAAGAAATAAAGAAGGGCATAAAGCATATGGAATAAAATGGAGGGCTAAAAACGCTGACAAATTTAAAGAATATAATAAAAATTATTATGAAAAACATAAAAAAAATTATAACTGGCGCTACTACGTAAAAAGGAGAAGAAAAGAGGTGCTTGCCGAATTATTAATAAAAATGAATTCAACTTAAAGCGATAATAATATATACTATTAGTATGGCGTTAAACAAAGACAAAATGGAAGAACGATTACAGCTTTTTTTAGAACGTAAAAAGGTTGCTGGTAAAAAATGGAGGGATAAAAACCCTGACAAAGTAAAAGAATATAATAAAAATTATTATGAAAAAAATAAAATAGAACTCGCAGAGAAGGGAAAAAAATATAGAGCAGAGAGAGAAGATAAAGATAAAAGAAAGGCATATCGTAAAAAGTGGGGGGAATTACAAAAACAAAAAGCGAATGAGCCACAATGGGACGAAGCCTCAATAAAATTAATGAAAAATATACAATCGGGGAATTACTCTTGGGATAAATGTGAAGAAAAATTAAAGAAAAAGCACAGTGGGGTCTGTGGAGAACCAACAATATCCGTTAAACTTAAACCTAATGAAACGATTTTTGATGCGATGGCTGAAGGATTTAATCATCACGACCTTATATATACTTGGGGCTAATCAATAAAATTAAATAGTTTGTCTTTTGTCATCCAGTCAGCATCGCCCTCCTTACCAAACCAACGAATTTTAGCCTTACCATCAGGTATAGTTGCGACATAAGACCTAACATATTTTTCATATGTAGATTTATTACTTATATGGTTTAAAATTGCTATAAAAGCAAAGTCTCTCTCTAATGTAGTATTATCATATAATAAATATGCGTCATTTATCCCTCCTCTTGAGCTGTCTAAAATCATACTCTCCTCAACCATTAATTTGCGGTCATTTTTAGATGTTAGACGAGATGCTAATGTTAAATCTACATTCTGTCTTATTTTTTTAGGAACTCCAGTTATACTCTGCGAGAGAATAAACGTGCATAATTCATTTTTTTCAGGGTCTTTAGAATTCACGTGCCTACCATTGAGAGCAAGTTTTAATAATAATTTATTTTTTAATTCATTAGAACTAACCATATCATCTAATACAAGACAAATAGAACACTTCTTCCTATCTTTTTTTAGAGCTTTTTTATTCCACGTGGTTAAGTCTTGCTGGGCTTGTATAATACTTGGTAAAACATCTAAATTTTGGTATTTATATGAATTAGGTATAGCCTCAAAACCAGCTAAAGTTGGAGAGAATAAAAACACATAATTAAAACGGGGTTTTCCCGCCTGCATCTCATTTATAATACTTTCAACAATAGTGGTTTTCCCTGTGCGACGAGAACCAGTAACACTTACCACGAATGCGTGGGGGAAATCCTCTCCTATATTTAATTGATTTTTTATAGCAATAGCATTTTTTAGAGAATTGGTTTTAGGGTTTTTAGTTTTATCATACATTTTTTCAATAGTCTCATTCGTGCCTCCTTTAGCATTTATTTGGCTTACTCCAGCATCTTTAGCAGGAGTTCTTATCCTTAATCTATTAGATACAAATTCAGTTTGGGGGTCAGCTCTATTAACAGCTCTATTCATATTATATATATTTATTAAAATATTTTATAAAAACTATATATAAATGGTATATTATGGAATTGCTTGGGAGGACTATACAGTTAAAGAATTAAGAAGTTTTGCGAAGGAGGCTGGTTTATTTAATTATACTGGTTTTAAGAAGAGAGAATTAGTTGATTTTATTAAAGGAAAAGATATGAAACAGCCTAATTTATTCGCTCATATTGGAGAGAAACATAAAGCTTTTTCTAAACAAGCCGTAAATAAAGCAAAAAAACGAGGTATAAGCAAACAAAATTATATGTCTAATGTAGTCTTACGAAAAATTCAAGCAAAAGAGAGAAAGGAAAAGCGAGAAGGTAAAGAAAAAATAAGCGTGATGAAGAAAGTAGGGAAATTCCCTGAAGGATTAGTAAAAGAACATATGGCTAAATATATACCTCATTTTTAATATAATAATATATACTATATGGTTAATTGGAATGCTTATACAGCAGGAGAACTAAAAAAGTTTATTAGTGATACAAATATTAAAAACTATACAGTATTAAAAAAACCTGAATTAGTTGCTCTTATGATAAATCACGCTCATCGCTTCACTCATATTGGAGAGAAAGTTAGAATAACCAAAAAACAACCTGAAAGGAAGACTAAACCTCCTTGGTGGAAAGCAAGTAAAAAGAAGGAAAAACCTGAACCAAAGGAAGCTCCTAAACCAAAAAAAATAGGTCGTCCGCAAAAAAAAATAAAAGAGGTTACTGTAGATGTGGGCGCAGAGTTAGAAGAACAAGAACGATTGGGTAAAGATATACCAGTCGTGCCATTAACATATTTAGGAGAGAGGTATTATAAAAGTGTGTGGAGCAATAAATTATATGATTTTAAGACTTATCGTTTAGTGGGAGAATGGGACGACGAAAGTTTGCGTGTAATAAAATATTAATAGTATATATAATGGAACAAGTCGCTATGATGAAAAAACCTGAAATTACTTTGCCTGGGGGTTATGCGTCTATGTATGGAGGTTATACTGGTTGGGGAAATCACTTATATGCTATGAAACCTTCTCTCTGGAAAAAAGAAGTTGGGATTACAGTAGAAAAGAGAGAACTTAATACACAAGAACCCGAGCAACAAGGAGCAGACCCCGCAGAGAACTTTAAAAAAGCAACATATAAAGATGAAGCTAAAGACATAATGAAAAATGTTAAATTTAAAGATGATAATAAAACACCGCAGGGTTATGCTGTGCCTTCTCTTTAGGGCTTTTAATAATACTTTTTTATATTAGTATATATATAATGCCGATTAAAACTAATTTTAATAAGTGGCCAAATGCTATTACCCGAGAGAGAAACTTTGGAACGAGTAACTTAATTTATCACGTTGATGAGAGAAAAGCTTTAACAGACCCGAATATTAAAACCAGTGCTTATACAAATACTACGGCTGATGTCCCTAAAAGAGCAAAAAGACGATTACCTGAAAAAAGTAGGTTTGGAGCGAGTGTAGTTGCTAATAATGAATTTAAGGCATCGCACCCCGAAACATACCAAGGCTTTAGAACAGGTGTCGTCAATAATGAATTACCTTTATCTTTTATTCCAAGTGAAGTAAAGTCTTATGATAAAAATGCTGGAGGGTCAGCATACGAAGACACGACCAGTTGGGTAGGCGAACAAGAGAATAGAGGAGAGAAGAAACCACCTAAATTAAATACACAATGGCAAGCGCCTGGAAGAAAAATCGCTTTAGAGAATTCCCCTAATCCATTCCCTATACGAGTAAATACTAAAGTCCATATTAAAGCTTAAGTTTAGAATACTTTTATAAAACTTTTATAAAAATATTATATATGAAGACAGATGACGACTTTGATATTAAAAGAGAAGAATTATTAAATTTATTATCAGCCTCATCTATAGCCTACTCTAAAAATACATCAGGAGGAGAGAAATTAATAAAAAGTGATGATATGTTATTAGATGTTTTAGCTAAAATAATAACAACTAAAGACGTGCCTATAGTAGCATTTAGGGGTAGTCAATCATTAACAGATGCTCTCGTTGATATACAGACTAATACACAAAATTTAAGCGATTATTTTAGTTTTATCTCTCGGGAAGATGACTTACCAGCTCATAGTGGGTTTTTAAAATCAGTTGCTAATATTTATAATAAGTTAAAAAATGAATTAAGAGAGATTGATGAATTTGACCTAACGGGGCACTCATACGGGTCAGGGATGCAGACAATATTTAATTATGTATATTTTTTGGATACAGGGAAATTACCAAGATATTCAATTGCTTTTGGGTCTCCACGAGTATTTGCTGGAGATATTAGTAAAGTTAATAATAAAATAAAATTATTAAGAATACAAAATTTTAATGATATGATTACTTATATACCTTCTAAAAGTTTAACAACTGATAGTGTCTCTATGGCGGTTGGGGGAGCTTTAGGGGCAAGTTCAGGTTTAAAAGCTGGGAGTAGTAGGGCGATGGCTTTAGGAGCTTTAGTGGGTGGTTTTGCTGGTTATAGTATGAGTGCTGACTATAAACACGTAGGAGAAGGTATTATATTATTTCCAACTAAAAATGTAACCTATAATTTAGACTATGGAGCAGGACAGGAAAATACAGGAGACAAAAGCTATATAGTAGTTCCAAAGGGGACAGATGTATTAAGAAATCCGTTAGACATCAATGGTTTTATATCAGGGTTAATACAATCATATTTAGGAGGTATAGGAATGAATATACTACTTAATAGAATGTTCCCAACAACTCCAGCATTAGAGAGATTTTTAGATAGTGAATACGGGCAAACAGCTTTAGGTAGATTAAACTTATTTTTAGAGAGCACAGATGTAGCTGTATTACAACAAAAAATATCATCATCTATGTTAGAGAGATTAGTAGTAGTGAATGATAAAGACAAAAGCATAAGTATAATACAAAAATTCTGGAAGAGACTACAAACGGATATGATGAGAAAGACGATGTTGAAGATTGAAGAGGACACACAGGATATACTGATGTCCGTTGAATTAGGAATTATGGACGAAGAGGAAGCAGAAGACGCATTAGAGGATATTAATTATTTAAAGGCAGACCAAAAAGCTCGTCAAGATGTAGTAGATAGAGAAATTTATGGAGAAGAAAAAGATTTTTTAGCGTATTTTGGGTATAAAGAAGGTCAAAAATTAACAGGCACAATGAAAGATGCCTTTATAAGAATACATTTAATATATATAGCAAATATGGCAGGGTTTTTATTAAAATCTATGGAAGCCTTTAGTAGAGTTCAAGGACATTTAACTACAGCGTATATAGACAATATTTCTCAACTTCCATTTTATTTAGGAGAATTACCAACAGACAAGGGATTTCCACCATTAACAGCACCAACGGATACATTAAAAACAGCTAAATTTAGAGAGAATATTTTAGCGCAAAACCCTGAAATTATCGGTTTTTTCCCATTAGAGAAACCATTAGGAAATCCTGTTTTTGTGTTATACTAAATATTTTTTTCTTTCTTCATATTATAATGTCTAATCCACAGTTAAGTTCAAATGCGGCAAGCGCACTTTTGGCAACGATTAACGAAAGTCCAAATACTCAACATAATTCTTATGTTTATAGTGAAACTGACGCAATTGTTCCACAGACAAGTATGCAGTGGGATAATTTAGTTCCAGCGTCTGGCTCTTCTGTTAGTTCGGGCAGTCTTCATTGGGACGTTAATAAAAATGGTTATATGACTAAAATGGTGTTAGGTTTTCAGTTCTATTGTGATTATACTGGGACGGCATCGGGGGCGGGAGCACCAGCATTAGCTCCTGATTGGATGCTAAATTGTATTAGTGAAATTACCATCTCCAGCGGAGGACGAGTTATAGAGAGACATACAAGGGAAAGTCTTATGGCTCATATTAGTGAATTACCTGATTATGTTAGAAAAGCATATGTCGGCGGTTGTCATTTAGACGGGACGCCTACTGTTCTCGCTACTCCTACTGCGACCACTAAACAGACTGTCTTTGATGTTTGGCTTAATGTTCCTGGCTTTTGGGAGAGAAATAAGACAGCTCTTAATACCAGTTTTATCCAACCCCTTCGTGTTACTGTGCGATTTGCGGACTTTGCTAATGTTACGTCTGCGACTGTTACTGGAACAGATGCCGAAGATTGTGCCCTTGCTATGACTAATGCTAATTCTATATGTTACGTCCAATACCGTAACCTTCAAGACCCCGTTGATGCGGCAACTATTCAGTCTAATTATGGTGATGGTCTCCTGTCACAGCTGATTACCACATATAGTCAGGAAAATCCCCAAAAATTCACCTCCCCAAGTTCTGGAAGCGATAGTTTTTCAATTAATTTAAAAGAGACTTCGTGTGTTGAGACGATGTATATTATGGTTATGAGAAATCAAGCTAAAGGTGATAATACCCTACGTGGTTGTCCCGTTAAATTAGACAATATACAATTTAAGAGTAACGGAAATACCTATGTTAATCTCCCCGCAGAATTATTACAGTTATACGGCACACAGAGCACTCACGGGTCAAAGGGTTTTGGTGCTACTAATGATGATACTTCTACTGATAATACAGGTGCGACCAAATATGTCTACAAGGTGGATTTCGGGCAAGGCGACACTGACCGCAATGAGCTCACTAACCTTTTGTCTTTTAGGGAGTTGGCAGCCCCGCAGGTTATTGTGGATTATACCCCCGCAACCGCAAATCAAAACACAGACCACTGGATTTTTGTTTGTTATAAACGAAGTGAGCTCTCAAATACGATTTCTTCAAATGGACGTTTTGGAATTGCCCTTTCCAATTAAATATTTATTTTTTTATTAAAAAAAATATATATAGGTAGTATATAATGCCGTTATTACACATATCATTAGACCAAGCTGATAGTGCTGATGGAAATAGTTATAGAAGTGCTAATAAATTTAATTTAATATTAAGTCATACTGTAGCATCACAGACTATTACATTAAGAGAGGATTTAATATTAACTGCTGGGACACCTTCGGCAGCAATCCCTTTAAGTGCGGCAGGAGCAGGAAAGACGTGTTTATTAGTTCATATAAGGTCTCAAGGAGGTTCAGTATTAGCAGAGAGACAGGTTGTGTCTAATGTGAAAGGAGGGTCTTATTTTCCTATTCCTTGTGATTATAACTGGAATACGGCAAAACCAAGAGCAAATCCCCAACAATATACAGGTTTAAATCAGTCCGTCCAACTATGTAATGAAGGAATGCCTCATCATTTAATAGTTGAAGTTTTTAGCGATAATGATAATGCTGGTTCATTATACCCAACATTTGGTTCAGGCGCAAACAATATTTCAAGGATAGATTTGGTATTTGAGTATGATGATGCGATGAAAGTAGCAGACGCAGGAAGATAAATATATATATATATATGACAGATTTAAGTTTAGTAGCGGTTTTAATAACTACGTCCGCATCAGCATTAATAGGTATTATTAGCACTATACAACATAGCCGTTGTTCCACTATAAAATGTTTTTGGGGGTTATGCGACTGCGCGAGAAATGTGCCTGATGTTGTTGAGCCCGAAGTTGAATTAACTAATATAACCAATACCAAAATCCCTGATTAGAATTAATTGCCTTTAATTTAATTTTATTGGTTTTTAGTTCTTCTATCACCTTTGCTTTTTTAACTATATATAATAAATCTCTCTCTAACAGATTTTTAAATATAGCTCTTTTGCTTCGGGACATATAATATTATACATTATTTTTATAATTTTCTTTTGCTTCTTTGTATATTAATGCTTGTTTTGCTATTTTATTTTTATAATTAAGTCTCGTGCGCCTTCTGTATTTTTCAGCATTATATTTATACCTTTCTTTTGCTTTAGCTAAAATATAACTTCTATTTTTAGCATAATACGCTTTAAAATATTCTTTAGGCTGTTCTTTAACAATAAACCCACCACTTCCTTTTAAACCCCGCACCATAATTATATTATTTAGATATTAATTTAAAATTTTTATTCTATTTTAAATTATATGTTCGCTCAACCAAAAAATATTATTAAATTAGTTCCTAAAAAGAAAATTATTAAAAATATGAAAAAAGTTTATAGAGAGAATAAAAAAAAGTTTATAGGAGGAGGCGTTGATGGAGGCGTTGTTAAATTAGAGCCGTTAGGCACTCCTTACGATAAATCCCCTATATTTTTATTGTAGGGGTTTTTAATACTAAAGATGTGCTCCCGTTTTTATGTGTATTAATACGTCTAACATATTCGGGGTATGTATTTTTAAATAATAATGCTGATGCTTTCTCTCGTTCAGGATTTCTAAACCCAACCCCATTCATACTTTTAGGGTTATATGATGTTACAGGAGCATAATGATTAAATCTTAATACTATTTTATCACGTTTAAAATATAATACTGTTCTCTCAAAATCAGCTTTGTCTTTTAATTCTTCAGTATTATTAATTTGTTGATTTATAATTAGACAACAAGGGTCGTGAATAAAATTACAACCAGTAACTAATTCTTTAGCTTTCTTCATAAAATAAGGGTTTGCTGTAGGATAAAACCCCCCTAAATTAGCATTATGTAGTATCATAGAATTAAAACAGCCATTAATAATATCAGGTATATTTTCAGGTTCAATATTGTCTAAATTAATAAATTTAGTTACATCGTCGTGTAGTAACCATAATTTAGTATTTAAAGGGTAAGTATCATTAATAAAATTAAGAGTGTGTATAAGCCCTAAAGGTGAGCGTATAATAGGAATATTAAATTCTTTATATTTTTCTTCATCTTCATCTGTCTGTATAAATAAAGTCGCATATTCCAGCAGGGAATTCCTCTCCAAAAACTTAAATGTCTTATTTTTAAAAATATTAAATCTCTTATAACTGGGAATTACTATTTTATATTCCATATATGTTATTGATAAGATTTAAATTTAGATTTACACATAATTATACTATACCTATCGCCTGAAAAATCATTAGTCCAGTGTTCTCTCTCTTTACCATTAAAAATAACTGGTGAATAAAGAATACAATATTCTTTGCCCTCAATAACTAAATCTCCTCCATTATAGTCTCCAAAACCTATAATAATACTGTTTCCAATATTGTTTGTATCTTTATGACGAGGACAGAGCAAATTTTTATTAATAATAACAGTGTCAAAATCAAATTCAGGAAATAATTTTTTACATTCATTATATATAGTCGGGTCTTTTTCCATCGCACGAGTAGGGAGCATCGGTCTTCCTTCTTTAGCCCAATGACAAGTATAACCTACGCTGGTGCTGTAATTCCCCTTCCTAAAGCCTGTCGTGCAATTTTGGTTATTAGGCTTCCAATCATAATTAATTATCAATCTCTCTAATTCATCAAAAAAACTCATATATAATAATTCAACAAAAAAAAATATTCACATTTTAGGGCACGTATATTCACTCAACCAACGGGGAGAAGAGGGTTTTAAAACCCTCCCGCAAACCCTCCCGTTGTGTGTTTTTATGTTTTTGTTACTATATTAGTCTTATTTTCTTTCTACTTATATATATTATATACTCTTACGGGAGGGTTAGGGAGGGTTAGGAGGGTTATTTACAAGTTGTATAATATAAAAAATATTGAGTGTATTTTTTTTACCACTACTCCATTTTTATATACGAAATCAGTTTTTAAAAACTATAAACCCTCCCAACCCTCCCGTCTCTCCTTAATTACTTTTAGGAGGTTGAGTGAAGGGAGCGCGTTTTGCTATAGGTTTATTACCAAACCCTAAACTATGTAACGGGTTATTTTCATCGTATTCCTGTTCGCCTTCATATTCTTCAGCAACCTTCGCCTCGTATGTCCCTATAGGGCAATTCGGCTCACGATATTCGGGGGGAATAACATAATTCGTCCTCTCACCAAACCATTTTTCATATGTATTTAACGCCATTTCAGCATAGTTCATATATTCTTGGAGTTTTATAGCATATTTACGGACGCCTTCGGTATTCGCATCTCCTTCATAAGCCGTCTCTCCGCAATGCGCTTCGCAAATTTGTAACTTAAGCTTGGGGTTCTCCATTATATAGTCAAGTTTATGACTTTGGTAGGTTTTTAAATATTCTAATTGTGTTTTTGCGAGAGGCACGTTGTCTGTATATAAGTATATCATATAACGCTTCATCATATTATAGACGTGATAGTCTCCGCCAACCTCGTCTCCTCTACCCTCGTCCCAGTCTTTAACTATAGCACAATACCATTCTATTTTTTGTCTATAAAACCATTTAATTTCATCTCTTTTAAAATCAAGCTGAAATTTAAGGTATATTCCATCAACCCTACTAATATGTCTATTTATAAATATTTTTAAAGGTTTATGAAGTTGTTTTATTTTTAGCTGTTTAGCAGTCTCTTCAGCCCGAAGTCTCTGTTTTTCAGCGGATTTACGTTGTCTCATCTTCTTTTTGTTAGTAGGCATTTTAGGGGGGGTATAGTCTCAATATATTATATAAAATCCAAATCAATTTTACGAAAAAAGCAGTCGTTAATGGGTGCGACTAAAAAATATTTATATACAAAATTATTCAGGGAATTCCCCTATTCATATTTCATTATAAAGGTTTGGAGCTCGTTTCTTCGTAGTTTAGAATACCCTTTCATTTTATTCTCTCGGCAGTATGCTTTTAATTGTTTCACCGTCATATATACAAAGCGGTCGTTATATGATGGTTGGTCAAATACCTTACAAAACAAAAACGCACACGTCAGGTTGGTTCTACCTTGATACAGCGGGTATTGGTTTCTTATTATACAAGCTGGGAGTTGTATTTTCTGTCTCAAGTCAGCATCGCCAAAAGGGTGAATGGGTGTCTGTCGGTAGTTATTATAGTTTAACCCGCTGTAGTTGTGTGTGTTTGTTTGCCTGCGCCAGAATAAATCATTAGTAGGCTCAAGTCTTTCGCTTGCGCCAATAAGGATACTCATATAATAATAAGCTAAACGATGGTAGTAAGTAGAAGTCTTCCAACACGTCCCATCTCTTATATAATCAAGCCAGTCGCCTCTGTAGCCAATATTAGGGTAGGGTAGGTCTCGGGCGACTTGTTGGTCAAAAATCTCGTCGTCTATCATTTTAGCTATTTTATTACTCCAAAATTTAGGAGGGTTTATGTCAGCATAGCCTTTAACCATAGACCATACTTCGTCGGGAAAATACTTCTCTCCTACTCCGTGTGAATTCATCATAGGCTTTACGAGACTGATGTATTAGCGGAAATTCGCATCAATTTTACGAAAAAAGCAGTCGTTAATGCTGTGGTATATGAATAAAGGAGACGTTGAATAAAAAATATTATTTTTTTTTAATTTATTAAATTATAGGGAATTCCCCTAAAGCTTCTTAAGTCTTTTAAGCCAGTCATCATAATATTCTCTCCCCTTTTCTTGTGCCTTTATAGCCAAAAAGCGATGTTTTATTACTTCACCATTACAGTCATCACAGCACATTCCATCACATAAAGGTCGGGCGTTATTACCATAACCCGTATATTCTTCAAGACATATACAGCATTCTTTATATTTTAGTTTTTGGGTCTCCTTTACCCTTCCGTTTAACCAAGAGTTCTCACGGATTTTCTCCGCCCACTCCTCTATTGTGTATCTCTCTTCTTCGGGGTCTTGTTCCACCCCCTCTTCTACGTCACACATCATCTCGGTATAAGTATATTTATGAGAAGGACAGTGACCGTCGTTCTCTCTTTCACACAATAATAGACACTTACAATTATTAGGACATTCACAAGACTTACATTCTTCGTAAGACATCATACAAGTCGGGCAGGTTTCTTCTTCGTTGTTATTAGTAGTCATCATCGGGGGGTTAGAGGTTATATTAGCTGGAGAAATCCAATTCAATTTTACGAAAAAAGCAGTCGTTAATGCTGGGCGATGTGAAAAAAGGGAGACCTTAAATAAAAAATATTGTTTTTTTTAAATTTATTAAGTAGGGAAATTCCCCTATTCATTATTCTCAATTTCACGAGCCAACACCCACTTACTCACTCTTGACCGTTCCTTAAAAGCGAGAACATCGCCCGAGTTTCTTTGTGTGAGGAGACACTCGTAAGCTTTCTGTCTCACCGCCTTCGCGTTTTTTATACTCGTAGGGTCGCCCATACCGAGCTGTTGTTGAGCCACGTAGAATAAGCCGTCAAAATTAGCCACATCAGCCTCGTTATAGCACATTCCCGCCTTTCCTATATAGCCTTGTCCGTGACACCTTTGTAACGTGCGACCGAGCGGGGTATGAGTGATGATTTTTGCGAATTTGGATTGAGCGTTAGTCATTTTTGTTAGTCTGTTATTCTTTATAATAGCAGGGGGGGACGAGACTGATGTATTAGAGGAAATCCGCATCAATTTTACGAAAAAGGCAGTCAAAAATAGGGAAATCCCCTCGCGGAATACTCCTAAAGGAACAAAAACAATACGTTTATAACGGGGAATTCTCTTCTCTCGGTATTTTGTATTATAATAATTGAACGAAGTTCTAAAGGCTTTGCCTTTAAATTATTATAATACAAAATACCGAGAG
>VMHT01100726.1_pt1 | contig 14260 bp, 13 predicted proteins | sample 4693611 | NCBI WGS metagenome assembly VMHT01 (sample SAMN12280063, study PRJNA550983) | marine metagenome | isolation source: seawater sampled from same location over 5 years 0.02-0.2 micron viral filtrate | place: USA: collected off the coast of southern California halfway between the port... ... | reverse complement strand
GTTCTATGTGCAGGACGATTTATGTCTCTTGAACGCATCTCAGAAGACGAAGCTGAAGAGAAAATGCTGAAGCTTGAGTACCGTTTGGCTCAGATTGAGCAGGTTGAAGCGTGTCAAGACAACTATCTCAGCTTTGTCCGTTCTATGTGGCCCGAGTTTATTGCGGGCAGGCACCATAAAATCATGGCGGAGAAGCTTGAAAGGGTGGCAAAGGGCGAGTTGAAGCGGTTGATTATCAATATGCCGCCTCGACACACCAAGTCTGAGTTTGCCAGTTACCTGTTTCCGGCGTGGATGATAGGTAAAAACCCTGCGATGAAGATTATCCAGGCTACGCACACCACGGAGCTTGCGGTCAACTTCGGTAGAAAAATCAAAAACCTCCTTGAACGTGATGAATATCTTGAAATTTTCCCAGATGCCGCCTTGTCTTCGGACTCCAAAGCGTCTGGCCGCTGGGACACGGCCCGTGGTGGCATGTATTACGGCGTGGGTGTGGGCTCAAACTTGGCGGGGCGTGGTGGTGATTTGATCATTATTGACGATCCGCACTCTGAGCAGACGGCGATGTCGCTAAATGGCTTTGATGATGCGTGGGATTGGTACACGGGTGGTCCTCGACAGCGTTTGCAGCCGGGCGGGGCCATCATTGTGGTGATGACTAGGTGGTCTGAGAAAGATTTGACGGGTCAATTGATCCGGGCACAGGGTCGGGACGAGTTAGCGGACAACTGGGAGGTCATTGAGTTCCCGATGGAGATGCCTTCGGGCGGTCCTTTGTGGCCTGAGTTCTGGTCTTTTGAAGAAATGCAGGCGGTAAAGGCGTCGATTCCTCTGCCGAAGTGGAATGCGCAGTACCAGCAGAACCCAACGGGTGATGAGAACGCGATTATCAAGCGTGAGTGGTGGAATGTGTGGGATAAGGACCAGATTCCGCAGCTGCAGTACGTGATTCAGAGCTACGACACAGCTTTTTCCAAAAGTACGCGGGCAGATTACAGTGCGATTACGACTTGGGGCGTGTTTTATCCCGAGGAGGGGACGGTTGCGGCGTTAATTTTGCTTGATGCGAAGAAAGGGCGCTGGGATTTTCCTGAATTGAAGCAAGTTGCGATGGAATCTTACAAATTTTGGGAGCCTGAGACGATTATTATTGAGGCGAAGGCGAGTGGTATGCCTTTGACCCATGAATTGCGGAATATGGGCATCCCTGTGGTAAACTTTACGCCGAGCCGTGGTAACGATAAGGTATCGCGGGTACACAGTGTCTCTCCGCTTTTTGAAAGCGGGATGATTTGGGCACCGGATGAGTCTTGGGCGCACGATGTGATCGAAGAGTGTGCGGCATTCCCTAATGGGGAGTATGATGACTTGGTAGACAGCACGACACAGGCGTTGATGCGATACCGCCAGGGTAACTTTGTTCAGTTGCCATCAGATTATTGGGAAGATGAGAGTGCAAATCTTCGACCAATGCAATATTACGGATAGATTCTATGATGAATAGGGCGAGTATGAGTTCTGGAATTGGGGCATACGCGCCTCGTTATATGCAAAAGGGCGGTGGTGTTGTCGAGGAAGTATATGATGAGGTTAATAGCAGGACCGGCGCGTTAGATGATGTGCAAAGTGGGAATACGTTTGCGGGAACTGCCCTCGCAACGCCTTTTGGGAATATTACTTTGACAGCTGAACAGCTGGCCGCATTACCTCCTGATGTGCGGGCAGCAATGCTGGCGGCAGGTTATCAAGGCGGAGCCAATACAGCAGCCAATACGAAAGCTTTACCGGATTATCTGACAATTGAAAATGGTTTGGTACGAATAGACCCCAATGCATCTAACCTACAATTTATCAATTTTCTAAATGACTTAGGTCTTTTTAGTGATAAAAAATATGACGGCCTAACGGATTACGAGTGGTTTGTTAAAGCGACAAAAGACAATCCGAGTCCGTGGATTTCTCAGCTGTTTAATGACCCAAACAAGGACTTTGTTGTTGATGATACTTTTGCAACCCAAACCAATTACAACGAAACCAACCTTGAAAGATTCCGCCGCCTTGCAAATTTAATAAATCCCGCTAGTCAGTCGGGCGGGGCGTTTCAAGCGACTGCGCGATTTTTACAGGACAAGGGTCAAAGCTTAACCGGCGGCGTTAGCGGCTCGGGCACGGTGGGGCGTCAGGTGTTTATTGGACAACGGCCCACGGGCCTTGGTCTTGACCCGAATACCGGGCAACCTAGCCAACAACAACCGTACTACACGCAATCTGATGTGTTGGTTGATTCTACCGAGCAGCCAAATCTTTACACTTATAACATCGACCCCAGCACGGGTGTGGGTCAGTTTGACCCGATGGTCACGACAACCACAGCCAACCCTTTTGATACCCCAGCCACGTCTTTATCCACTTCGTACACGGCACCGGGACCAACGTCTTCCGGCTCAACATTTGAGTCGGATGTTGATTTCTCACAAATCTTTGGAAATGTGGTGACACCCGACCAAGTTAGGGCGTTTTATCGCATGTATCTAGGCCGTGATCCCGGTGTAAATCAATATGTCATGCAGTTTGTTGAATCCGGCAAAACGCTTGATGAGATAGAATTTGAGATAATGACTTCTCCGGAAGCTCAGAATTTTAAAATAACAGGAGTCCCGGTTTCTTCTGCTGAAGAACTAGCTCAGATTACAGCTGAAAGAGACGCTGTAACGCCGGAAAAAGTACGAGGGTTTTACCAACAGTATTTAGGTCGTGATCCCGGCAATAATGAATTTGTAATGGGCTGGGTTAACTCCGGTATGAGTTTGGCAGACGTAGAAGCTCAAATTGCAGCGTCTGCAGAAGCCCAAAACTTTGCAACCACGGGGGTTGCCGCAGTAACCCCCACGGCCCCTGCTGTCACCTTACAGTCTGTTCAAGACCTATACCAAAAAAACTTGGGCCGTCAGGGCGCTGAAGAATATGTAATGAATTGGGTCAACTCGGGTATGAGCTTGGCTGATATTGACCAAGCCATACAAAACTCACCAGAGGGTTTGGCCTTTGCTTCTAGTGTGGCGGGTACTGCTTCCGCAGACACAACGACTGATACTACGCAGACCGTTACGGGTACTGCTCCCGCAGACACTACTACGTCTGTGACCACTCCGGTGGACACCACGCAGACCGTCGCAGACACGACTACGCAGACCGTCGCTACAACAAACGAAGATGGTGTGCCGGTTGGACCAACCGGTTTGACCTCAACACAAGCCGCGCTACAAGCCATAGAAGAAAAAAACGCAGCAGAGGCGGCGGCAGCCGCAGCAGCGGCTCAGAGTCCGGCTAATACGTTTACTAATATATTAAGCACTGTGCAAAACCCTTCTTCTGTAAAAAAAGAAGACACGCCAAGAATGTCTTTTGAAAACATGTATAAGACCGGCTTTGCCACAGGCGGCATTGTTGGACTTACTGACGGCATGAACCTACAAGCTAACAGCGGTCAGGGCCTGGAGTCGTTTTTACGAAGTCGTTCTAAAGCGGCGCTTCGTCGCAATCTTGCGAAAGTTGCACCACGGCCCACGATGCAGACGGGCATCATGCCCATGGCCCGATAATGGACAAGCTTTCAGATTACTTTGCCATCCTGAAGTTAATAGAAATCGCTCGAAGTGGACGCGGTGGAATAGCCGGTGAAGTAAATCGAACACTGGACACCGGTATTGCCAACTTATCTATGAATACCGGTATGTTAGGGGGTTCTGGCGGCGGCGCGGGCGGTACGGGTGGTGTTGTTTACAAAAGTGGTCCTTCAAAGGGCGTTTCTTCAAACAAACGCAACCCAAAAAGAGCGGGCATGGAATACATGTCTGACGGCGGCGAGGCTGAAAAAGAATATCTTTACGGCGTAGGTCCGGAAGGTTCGGGCATTGGGCAGCTGCTAAGTCCACTGCTTCCTGTTCGCCGGGAGGTCATAGAACCCTACCAAGAAACTTTTTCAGACTCTTATGTTGGCCCAGATGGGCAAGTATATGTAGATAGAACAATAACACCCGGTCAGTATGGCGAGGCCGAGTTTGCCGTGCCGCAAGCGGTGCAAGCTTTCATGAACTTCAAAGGTCTTGCCCGTGATCCGGAAGCCCGTGAGGCTGTTTTACGAAACATAGCTGCACTCCCTGAACTTCCCGCAGAGTTATCTCGCCGCGCTCAGATGTCAACTCAAGCCGCCATGGAGGGTAAGGAGCAAGTATACGACCCCCAAACAGGGTCCGTTGTAGATTCTTCAGAGGTTCTTCTTGCCGCACCTATGCTCATGGCCCCTGCTTCAGCTTTGACTATGCCTAAAGTGGTTGACCAAGGCGGCGTTGTTTTAGGGGTTATGGGCGGCTCAAAAGCTAAAGGCCCTGCAGGAGATCGTGCTAGGAAGGCAGAAGATTTAGCAAAAAGAAACAGGACCGACAAAGGCATAACCGCACAAACCGGCGCTGTGAGATCGACAGAAAATAAATTTGTTGTGCCTATAGAATTTACCGGGGACGCAGGTTTTTCAATCAAACCCTCTGTTGCCGAAGAAAAAGGCAAATCTTTACTTGAAGCGTTTGATCCAACTGGCGGCTATAGCGTTGTCGATATAGAAGAAGATTTTGGCCCCGTAGCACTAGTAACCGACTTTGTTCCACGTAGAACAGAGCGTAGAACAGATTTAAGTCGCGGACCTTTGCCAAGTCTTTCCAGTAAACGTAAAAATTTAAAAACCCCACCTAAAGTATCTGATTTTATAGATTTTAAGCGTTATTTTGCTGAATATCCCGAAGTAGCAGATTTGCCTGTTTACCCGTCTACACAATTACCCAGGGTCGGTGATTGGAAAGAGTCAAAACTACCTGTAGTTCAGTATGACCCTGTTCAAAACATTTTTTATGCGAAGATGGACGTGGGTTTATTCGGAGACGCTAGAGGTGTTTTTGATTATAGAGTTTTTAACGGAGATGCTTTTGCGCTTGCCCTACAGTCTTACGTAAGTCATAAGGAGGGCTTAGTTCTTCCTGAAGGTGTTTTAACAAAAGACCTTACAGGTAGTAACCCTGTAGCAGGTGAAATTTCTCCAGAAGCAAAGCAAGCAGCCCGAGAAAGTGTTTTAGCTGAAAGCAAAATACCTCGAATGGGGTCGTTGTCCAGCGAATATTTAATGGGCTTAATGGAACAGCGGCAGCCCGCGTTAAATCAAGCTGTAACCATGCCGACAATGTATGCTGACAGAGCCAAACTTTTGACTTCTCAAGCACAAAGAATGTCCGATAAGTATGCAGAACGCGCTTCGGAAGAATACAGTCGTTTACCTCCCGCAGTAGCTTTTTCAGATAAGAAGACCCAAGATGCGTTTACAATGCAGGTCGTAGAGCGGCTACTAAACCCGGACCTTGCTAAAAATCGACCTCAACCGGGTCTTTATCCTTTGGAATTAGGAGATTTAACCACTCCTTCAGAAGAATTACCTTTTAATTCAAATATAGGTACTTTTGAAAGTCGATTACTTTTTAATGCTAAAAATTTAAAACAAGAAAAAGTAAAACAAGGCGATCAATTCTTAAATATCTTATTGAAAGATGCACCAAAAGAAGAATTGCAAATGCCGGTATTGTCGGCGAATTTTGATTTTGAAGGCGATCAGCCGCTGGTTGAAGCCCTTAGAATTTTTCTTACAGGCAGAAAAAATGTTACGAAACAAGAAGTCATTGATTTTTTGGAGCAACGACAAGTTCCAATAAGTCAAGTACAGACAGGGCACTTTAGTGATGCCCAGTTAGATTTTTTGTATGACCCTGATACGGGAAAAGAGCTTCTTGAAGGAGAAGCACCCCAAATTGATGTTTTTAGTCAGCCCACTAAAGCAGACACAATAGAATTTCTTACCGAACCTGATAGACGTTTTGTAGATGAAATGGGCTACGAGTCTGTTTTGCCAAGACACCATAGTATGGAACAAGGCAACTTCGGTTGGGTTCGGTTTACAAACCGCAATTTTCAAGATGGAGATAAATTAAGACCCTCAAAAGTTATTGAAGAAATCCAATCGGACATTCATCAAAAAGCCAAAGCTGCTCAAGGAGATCTTTTAAATTATCGTGTGCGAAAATTAGTAAGAGATGAGCCTTATGATAGAAACGATAGGCTCCAAAGGATGGCCTCTGGACTAAGCATGGATGAGCGGCGCAAGCCTCGCGAGCTAAAACCAGAGGAATTCAACGATAAAATAGTTATGCCCGCTGCTAAACAAACCATGGGTTCATTTTTTGATCAATACAAAAAGATTGTTGTGGCCCGGATGAGAAAGCAAGGCACTAGTGAAGAAATAATTGAAGAAGCTCAACAAAGAATTGATAATGAACTTCAACGGGTTTTAAAGATTTTAGAACAAGATCCCGAACAAATTATAACCGCGCTTGAGCGTGGTTTAGATAAACGAAATTTTGATTTTATTTTGCCTGATTACATGATTAATGAGGCAGACCTTGATAATTTCTTTTTGCGTAAAAATTTTGATCTTAGACAAAAAGAACAAATGCGCAGAGCTTATCCAAAATTAAGCGAGGAAGCCTACGCAGATGTTTATGATCCTCGTTTTGAAGACGCTGCAACGGGTATAAAGGGTATTGCCTTCGCTCCCCTCCGGACCAGTTGGCACAAATTACCCATACAAGCAGTTTTAAAAGAAGCTTTAGATGAGGGATTAGAAGGATTAGCTCTTACAACAACAAGAGGCTCTAGACAAAAAACAGCTGCGCTGCACAATCAATATGATGCGGAATATCTAGCGCATTTTAAAGAAATCGCTAAACGTTTTAATTTAAAACTTAAAGCAGTTGACCCCAAAACAAATAAAGGCGGACTTAACCTTATTCAGGTTAATCAAGGAAACAAACCTGATATTTCTTACCATTATCTTTATTTAGATAATCCGGGGGCAGATATTGAAGGTTTGGAAGAATTTTTAGCCACGCCCATACGAACAGGCGGAAAACCTTTAGCTAAGGCCATGGGCGGTGGCGTGGCTTCCATGGCCCCTGTAGCGACAAATATGTTCCGGGGGTATGATGATGTGCGACGTGGCGTAGGCTCTTATGCCCCGCTCATTAGGAGAGCTTAATGGCTAATGGTGATGACATAGCCCAGTTGACTTCTTTGATGGACAGCACGGCCATGGGGCCGGATTCTGTTGAAGAGGAGATGGAAATAGACATAGAGGTCGCGGCCCCCGGCACTTTTGTAGGTAGAGTTAACGAAGTGCTGCCTGACGGTATAGAGATTGAGCCCCAGGAAGATGGTGGCGTAGTGATTGATCTTGACCCTCAAAAGATGATGGGGATAGATGATGGCGATTTTTACCGTAATCTTGCAGAAGAGTTAAGTGACCAAGAACTAGCGTCTTTGTCTTCAGAACTTTTGGCTGATTTTGAGTCAAACAAAGCTTCCCGTTCTGAGTGGGAAGATGCGTATTCCAAGGGCCTTGAGCTTTTGGGCTACACCTATGAAGAGCGGACGATGCCTTTCCGGGGCGCTACCGGTGTGACACACCCGCTTTTGGCGGAAGCTGCCACGCAGTTTCAGGCACAGGCGTTTAACGAGCTTTTGCCGCCTTCTGGACCGGTCAGGACGCAGATTGTTGGCGAAAAGACCCGGGACAATGAGGCACAGGCGTTTCGTGTCAAAGAGTTCATGAACTACTACATCACGAATGTGATGGAGGAGTACACGCCCGAGTTTGACCAGATGTTGTTTTATCTGCCTTTGGCGGGGTCTACGTTCAAGAAAGTATATTATGACGAGGCGATGGATCGCGCCGTCAGTAAGTTTGTACCTGCAGAGGACATCGTGGTGCCCTATGGTGCCAGCGATTTGGACTCGTGTGAAAACATCACGCAGGTTGTAAAAATGACTTTGAATGATTTGCGCATTCGTCAGGTCATGGGGTTCTATAGAGATATACCTGTTATTCCATCTCAATCTAACAACAGTGATGTTGTTGATGAGATGAGTAAATTAGAGGGTATGGAGCCGGGAAATCTGGATTATGACTGCACTTTGCTGGAGTGCCATGTCAATCTGGACTTGGAAGGCTTTGAAGATATGGGGGAAGATGGCGAGCCTACAGGTATAAAAATACCGTATATCGTCACAATAAGCGAAGATAACGGCCAAGTATTGTCTGTTCGGCGCAACTTTCGCGAAGATGATGAACGAAGGAAAAAGATACCTTACTTTGTTCATTACAAGTTTTTGCCCGGGTTTGGGTTTTATGGCCTTGGTTTGATCCACACGATTGGTGGTTTGTCTCGCACGGCCACTGCAGCACTGCGTCAGTTGATTGATGCGGGTACGCTGTCCAATCTACCGGCAGGCTTCAAGGCCCGTGGCTTACGGGTCAGGGACGATGAAGAGCCGTTACAGCCCGGGGAGTTCCGTGATGTAGATGCCCCAGGGGGCGCTATCCGTGATTCTTTGATGCCTTTACCGTTTAAAGGGCCAGATACAACCTTGTTTCAGCTGCTGGGCTTTGTGGTAGACGCGGGTAGACGTTTTGCGACCATAACCGACATGAAGGTGGGGGATGGCAACCAACAGGCTGCTGTGGGCACTACAGTAGCTCTGTTGGAGCAAGGCTCACGGGTCATGAGTGCGGTGCATAAACGGCTGCACTATGGCATGAGGCAAGAGTTTAAGGCTCTGGCCCGGGTCATGTCTGAGTATCTGCCGCAGGAATATCCTTATGCGGTAGCGGGCGGTGACCGTTCTATCATGCGTGAAGATTTTGATGACCGGGTAGATGTGGTTCCGGTATCTAACCCTAATTCGTTTTCACAGGCACAGCGTATTTCTTTGGCTCAGTCTCAGTTGCAGATGGCCATGCAAGCGCCTGAAATGCACGATATGCACGAAGCGTATCGGCGTATGTATGAGGCTTTGGGCGTCAATGACGTAGATAAGATACTGATAGCGCCGTCTTCAGACGATCCAATACCGAAAGATCCTGCGCAGGAAAACATGGATGCTTTGGATAATGTTCAGCTGAAAGCTTTTGAGGGTCAAGACCACGATGCTCACATACAGGCGCACTTGATATTTATCACTTCTCCGACCCTACAGGCTTTACCGCAGGCGGCTATTGCGCTTCAGAAGCACATTATTGAGCATGTAAAGCTGAAGTGTCAGGAAATGGCTACGGCACAGATGCTGCAGCAAACCGGAGGTCAGGCATTGACGCCAGATATGGAGCTACAACTGGAATCTATGATTGCGCAACTAAATGCGCAAGAATTTGCCAAACTGAAGCAACTTACTGCACAGATCACGGGTCAGAACCAAGGAGATCCTCTAATTCAGCTGAAGCAACAGGAGCTACAGCTAGAGGCGCAGAAAGATCAGCGAGATGCCCAAATGGATCAGGCCGAATTGCAGCTTGATCAGCAACGAATGTCTAACAAGCAGACGGAGTTCCAGCAACGTCTGGCTAGTCAAGAACGACAGACGCAAGCTCGCATTGATGCGGCTATGCAACGTGAATTGTTAAAACGAGGTGATTGATATGAAAGTTAAAGTTAATGGTGCCCCGCCCAAAGACCCGCCCAAGCCTGTAAACAAGGCGGTTATTGACGGTCAAGGGTCTATTCCATATGCCACAGCTGTAGAAGAAAAGACCCCGGACACCATGTTTGCCAAGGTAACCACCGGCAAAAAACGTGGTATGGGGGCAGCTTTGCGAGGCTCACGATTCACTAGCGCGTGATAAGGAGTTCGGATGCTACAGGCACTGATTGGCCCGGTTACGGGCTTGCTAGACAAATTTATACCGGACGCTGACGAAAAGGCGAAGCTTGCGCATGAAATTGCAACCATGTCAGAGCGCCATGCTCAAGAGCTTGCAAAGGGTCAGATTGAAATTAACAAGGCTGAAGCGGCGCACAAATCTATGTTTGTCGCGGGTTGGCGGCCATTTGTTGGGTGGACTTGCGGGGTTGCTCTGGCTTGGCACTTTGTCGGGCAGCCTATTGCTGTTTTTGTCATCACATTTGCTGGTGTGGAAGCCCCTCCGCTACCTGCATTTGAAATGGAAAGCCTTCTTACAGTTTTGCTTGGGATGCTCGGCCTCGGTGGTCTACGCACTTTTGAAAAGACCAAACAGGTAGCTCGCGAAAAATGAAGTGCTATGCCTGCCAATCAGAACTAATTTGGGGCGGTGATCATGACATCACTGAAGAAGACGAAGAACACACGATAGTTACAAACTTATCTTGCCCCAAATGCGAGGCTTTTGTAGTGGTTTATTGGGGTAAAAAGGGAAAAGAAGATGACACCCGAGCAGCTTAATGCGTGGAGAATCATTCCCAGGGTATTGATGTTTGCCATGATTGGCATGACCTATCGTACTGTGGAGTGGTTTATGTCCCTACCTGACCCTAATCCGGAGCAGGCTGCACTAGTTTCGGTCATGACCGGAGCCCTTACTGGTGCGTTTGGTCTATTTTTGGGCAAAAAAGAGTGACTTACAAATATTTTACAGAGGAAGAGTTTGTTTGTCGGGAAACAGGCAAAAACGAAATTGTTCCTGAGTTTATTCACCGTCTGGATGAATTAAGAGAATTATGTGGTTTTCCTTTTACAATTACGTCTGGATATCGTTCTCCAGAACACAGCATTGAGGCGGCTAAAGCTGCCCCGGGAAAGCACTCAGAAGGTATTGCTGCCGATGTGCGAGTTGTGGATGGGGTTCAACGGCGAACTATTGTAGAAAAAGCCTTGACCTTGGGTTTTGGTGGGGTTGGCGTGGCTAAAGGCTTTGTTCACGTAGATATTCGCAAATCAACCCCTGTCATTTGGACATATTGACTTATTGTTCTTATACCGCCATGCTATATAGATACGATTGTATAAGACGGAGCGCATGTGGATTTATTACAATTGGCGCAATTTATTCAAAAAACAATTAAAGAACGCCGATCACAAGTTTTAGGGTTGTTGGAAAACAACGGTGTTAAATCAATGGAGCAGTACCAGAATTTAATGGGTGAAATATCCGCTTTAAATTTTGTATTACAGGAACTCACGGGCCTGCTAGAAAAACAGGAGCAATTTGATGACTGATGCAGCAGAAGAGCTAAATTTAGAAACCGCCGATGAAGGCGTAAAATCTCTTTACAAAACACCTACCCCAAAAGTGCTTGATCCCGAAGCTGTCGATAAAAGTCTTTTAGATCGTATGCCACAGCCCACAGGCTGGCGCATGTTGATTCTTCCGTATCGGGGCAAAGAAACTACAGAAAGTGGCATCTATATTCCCAATAAGGTGTTGGATGACACTCAAATACAAACAGTTGTGGGTTATGTCGTGAAGCAAGGCCCGCTGTGCTACAAAGACCTTGAAAAGTTCCCAGACGGCCCATGGTGCGAGGAAAAGCAATGGGTGGTTTTTGCTAGATATGCGGGGTCTAGGTTCCGTATAGAGGGTGGGGAGTGCCGTATTTTGAATGATGATGAAGTACTGGCCACTATTGATGATCCAGAAGATATTCTTAGTCTGTAAGGGAGGAATACAGCATGGCTAATGCTGCGGAAGATACTCAATTTGAATTAGATGTAGGGGATGCTGAAGAAACGGAAGTAGAGTTAGAGCAGCCCCAGGAAGAGGAAGAAACCCCTACACAACCTTCTTTAGAGCTAGAAGAGCCTGAATTAGGCGCAAGCCCGCCTTCAGATGATACTGAAATAGAGCAATACAGCGAATCTGTTAAAAAACGTATAAATCGCCTTACCAAAAAAATGCGGGATGCCGAGCGAGAGCGAGATGAATCCATCAGTTATGCACAAAAAGTGCAGGCTGAAGCAGAGCAGATTCGTCAAAGAATGCAAAATTTAGATCAAGGGTTTATGGCAGAACACGGCCAACGTCTTGATTTGCAAAGGGAACAAGCTGAGGCTGCGCTTAAAAGAGCCGTAGAGTTAGGAGATCCAGAAGGCACGGTGGCGGCTCAAAAAGCTTTGACCGATGTGACGATTGCGTCTAACAATTACGCTCAAGCGCAAAGACAAGCGCCGCCGCAGCCACAAGCAGCCGCTGTTCCGCAACCCCAAGCACAGCCGCAAGCACAACCCGCCCCGCAGCGACCTGATCCCAAAGCAGAGCAGTGGGCCGAAAAGAACTCTTGGTTTGGAAACGATGAAGCAATGACCTTTGCTGCTTTTGGAATTCACAAGAAATTAATTGAAGAGGAAGGGTTTGACCCGCAAGGGGATGACTACTACAATGAATTGGACTCTAGAATTAAGCGGGAGTTTCCGCATAAATTTGGAGAAGAGCAAGTCACTGGCCGCAAACCCGCTCAGAATGTTGCCGGTGTTTCACGCTCCACTAAAACTGGGCGCAACAGTAAAAGGGTCAAACTCTCCCAGACCCAAGTAGCAATTGCTAGGAAATTGGGAGTGCCGCTTGAAGAATACGCGAAATACGTGAAGGAGTGATTGGAATGTCTGAAGAGAAAAGAAGTTTTGAGGGCACCAATCGTTCTTCTCGTGAAGCAGCGACGAGGGAGAAACAGGGACGGCGTAAACCTTGGGCTCCCCCATCTATGTTGGAAGCACCGCCTGCACCAGAAGGTTACAAACATCGTTGGATACGCGCCGAAGTAAGGGGTTTCGATGACACCAAAAACATTTCGGCAAGATTGCGAGAAGGCTACGAGCTTGTTCGTCAAGACGAATATCCAGACTTTGAATCTCCGGTAATTGAATCAGGTAAATATGAAGGTGTGTTTGGCATTGGTGGATTAATGCTTGCACGTATACCGCTTGAGACTGTGGACGAACGCGCTGAGTATTTTGCTCAACGAAACGCGGATCAAATGGAAGCTGTCGAAAGTGATATGTTGCGAGAAAACGCTCACCCAACCATGGCGATCAGTAAACCTGAACGTCAGACTCGTGTAACTTTTGGCGGCCCAAAGAAGTAGGGCCGCACAGAATGGAGATATAAACCATGGCAAATTCAGACACTGCCTTTGGTCTTCGTCCTGTAGGTCTTGTAGGAAGCGGTGTTAACAGCACCGGAGTTACTCAGTATGAAATTGCTAGTAACAACACCAATGCTATTTTTAACGGAAGCATTTGTGTTCCAACTGCTGCAGGCGTAATAGACCATGCTGGAGCTACCAATGGCGGCACTACGCAAGCCCTTGGTGTTCTAGTAGGGGTTGAATATCAAGATGCCACACAAAAGAAACCTGTGTTTCTTAACTACTGGCCCGGATCAGGAAGTGTATCTGTAGATACTAATTTTCCTGTAAAGGCTCTTGTGGCTGATAACCCCGATCAATTGTTCGTCGTAGCGGCGGATGCCACCCTCACTGACCGAGCTACCGCATTAACAGCTGTTTTTGCTAACGCCAGCCTGGGAACGTCTGCTCGTACCGGTTCTACCGATACGGGTAAGTCAAACTCTCAGCTTGGTGTAAGCACAATCGCGGTTACTGCAACGCTACCATTGCGTATTGTAGGTTTGGTTGACGATGATGCTAACAATGATTATTCGTCTGCGGGGGCGCATTTGCTTGTTCGATTGAACGCTCATTTCAACGCTGGCACTCGTGGTTTTGCTTCACAAACCACTGCCGACTCAACCGGCATTTAAGGGGGATTAAGTAATGGCTATTTCTCGCGCCCAGTTGGCGAAGGAACTTGAGCCCGGGCTTAACGCTCTTTTCGGACTTGAGTATGATCGCTATGAGCAGGAACACGCTGAAATCTTTGAAGAAGAGACTTCAGATCGTGCTTTCGAAGAAGAAGTGATGCTGTCTGGCTTCGGTACTGCACCGGTTAAGTCAGAAGGTGGTGCTATTTCGTTTGATGACGCGCAGGAGACATTTACTGCACGTTATACGCACGAAACGATTGCACTGGCGTTTTCAATTACCGAAGAGGCAATTGAAGACAACCTGTATGACCGCCTTGCTTCTCGTTACACCCGTGCTTTGGCACGATCTATGTCAACCACTAAGCAAATTAAGGCTGCGTCCATTTTGAACAATGCCTTTAGCACTGGTTCTCCTGTTGGAGACGGTGCGGCTCTTTGCTCTGCGGCTCACCCAGCCCTTTCAGGGAACCAACGAAACCTGCTTTCGACTGCAGCTGACCTCAACGAAACTTCGCTTGAGCAAATGCTGATTGATATTGCAGGTTTCACGGATGAGCGTGGACTAAAGATTGCAGTACGTGGTATGAAGCT
>VMHT01045003.1_pt1 | contig 14261 bp, 6 predicted proteins | sample 4693611 | NCBI WGS metagenome assembly VMHT01 (sample SAMN12280063, study PRJNA550983) | marine metagenome | isolation source: seawater sampled from same location over 5 years 0.02-0.2 micron viral filtrate | place: USA: collected off the coast of southern California halfway between the port... ... | reverse complement strand
TAGAGCTAATCTTTTAATGCAATACACAGATAGTGGTAAAAAAACATCTAACTCATGTTTTCAAATAGACACAATACCAGCATCTTTTAGTGGAGCAAATATAAAAGACTACGTAGGTTTTAAAGATAATAGGGCTATTCGTAGTATTGCATACAAAGATGACAATTCAGTTGACGCAACTTATAGTGTTTTACCAATTGTTCAACATCATGATAGAATGTTCGTGAACAACTCTAGATTTGTGTTTGCATCTAATAGTAGAATTGCTACACTAGCAGATAGAAAACTATATGTTTGGGAGGGAGATTCGGTGGTTTCTGACGGTGTTTTAGAAATTAACGGTGTTTTTTCTGACCCGACTAGTGTAAGTTCTTATGTAGATGATGATACAACACAGTATCCTATGCCAGAAGAATTAATTACTGTTTTAGTAAAACAAATACTAGAGAAAGAATTTAGCGTTATAATGAGCGTACCTTCTAATGGACCAAATAATCAGTCTGACGAAAAAGTTGCGTTACCTAAAAGACAAGTAAGTGCAAAAAAAGCTCAAAAATAAATACAAGCAATACAAAAATAAATATGTACTAACAAAGCAGATTTATAACTCTATAAGAGAAAATATAAAGGTTAGGGGTGAGCGTGGTGACAAATATTTAAGCTATAAAGACTTTACAGCTATTTTAACGGCATATTTAGAAGAAATAGTAGAAGAGGTAGCAATTAATCAAGAAGTGGTTAATATGCCTTTAAATTTGGGTAGTCTTTTTATTAAAAAATTACCACATAAAAGACCTTTTCATGTAAGAATGGATTTGGAAAAAAGTAATGAAATAAATGAACTAGTTTTGTATAAAGTTCCAATATTAAATGATGAATATACAAAGTTAGTATGGGAAAGACCATATAAATACAGTAAGTACAAAGTCCTTCCCCTAAATAAATTTAAAAGAAAAATAAAACATGAAAGGTAGTCCTAAAATTAGCGTCAAACAAGTAGTGTCAGCAGTTATAAGAAATCTAGGCATACAAGACGCAGCAAGAGAATTTCACAATTTTGTAGAGTGGGCTTTTGAAGCAGAAAAGAAAATTGGCTCTAGTATTACATTCGATAAAAAAATTGCAACTCTTACAGTTACTGACAAAAAAACATTATTGCCTACAGATTTTCTTAATTTAATAGAAATTGTGAGTCAATCAGGTGGCGTGTATGACGAGGCTAAATGTTATTTTTCTGGTAATTATCTTAATATAGATGTATCAGATACTACAATAGATTTACATTACGAAGCTATAAGTACTGATGAAGAAGGTTTTCCTACTATATCTGCAAATCATGAAGACGCTATTGCTTCATATATAATGTACAAATATAAGGGTAGAGAATACTACAATCAAAAGTTACCAAGATATGTTTATATAGACTTAAAAAAAGAATGGTCATATCTATGTGCGCAAGCTAGAGGTAAAGATAATATGCCAACTAAACAACAATGGAGAAATATAAGTAAGTATTGGAACACTCTTTTGCCTTACAAAGAAGACTTGAGAACTAGAAAATTATTTTAAAAATGGCAAAATCTACTAAGAAACCTAATTCGTTCTCTAAGGGGATGATGTCAGATTTAGATGCAAATGTTTTACCAGCAGATACTTATAAAGAAGCTGTTGGAGTTAGACTATTAACAAGAGATGACAATTCTTTTGTTTTAAAAAATGCAAAGGGTAATACAGTATTTACAACTTTAACAGATACAGTAAATACAATTACATTTTCAGATGCATTAGCCCTTGCGTCTACTAATATAGTTGGTTTAACAAACCCACAATTATTAGGGTGGAAAATTACTATAACAGGTGATGATGGCTTTACTCCAGTTATAGTAGAGGCACATACAGGTATACTTTACGGTAATCAAACTTGGGGAGTTGGGTCTGGTTATGACCAAAATGTAAGTTCTAATACTATGATGACTGTAGGCTTGTCGGTTGCTCTACAAAATAGTACTGTAGCTAACAAGGTTAATATTCAAGCTTCAATAAATAGTAACGATGAATACACAATAACTTACAGCAATAGGCTCTCAGAAAACATGACTATTGCAATTCAGCCATACGTATATCATGGACCAGGAGGCGAAGTAGTGTATTTTCAATATAAAAACTATCCAGGGTCTTTAAACTCATCAACTGTTTCTTATGAAGCATTAGGAGTGGCTGAATTCTCAAATTATATTGCTATTATAGCAAAAACTACTACATACAATGCATTAGATGCAATATTTAAAATTACACCATCAGATGACTTTTCATCATCAACTACAGATATAATAATACGTACAGACTTAGGATTAACATCTAAAGAATTGTTGAGAGTAGAATTATCAGAAGAAAACGAACATTTTCATAGAATTTATTGGACAGACGGAGTTAACCCTTTAAGAACAATAAACCTAAAAGAAAACCCTAATTATTATATAGATAAAACTGCAAACAATTTAAATGTTTTTAAAGAATCTAAATTACTAGCACCTGTTGTACAAGATATAATAGGTGGTGGTAATGTTTCTTGTGGTGCACACTCATATTGTTATAGGCTTGTTACAACAGACGGAAAGACATCTAGAGTGTCAAACATCACAAATCCTATAAACATCGTTAAAACAGTTCCTAGTACTAGTTATCACGAAACATTAGGTGGTAGTTTAAGTACAAATTCTTCTAACGCTGTTTCATTGCAAATAAATAATATAGATAACTCTTATGGTACTATACAAATAATAGACATTGCTTACACTTCAGCAGAAGGTGCAATTACAGCTAATATAATATCTGAAAGTCAGATTACTTCAAATACTTTTAATTACACTCATAATGGTAATGAAACTAAAACTTCAATATCTATAGGAGAGTTATTAAGAAGTCACATTAGTTGGAACATATGTTCAGACATAGCGATAAAAGACAATAGATTGTTTGCAGCTAACTTAACTAATAATGCTAATTCTATAGATGTAGATTTTAGAGTTAAATCTTATAAGTACGATACAGATGGTACTGGTACAGCTACTACATATGCAGGCACTGAAAATACTGACATACATGAAGATACTTTATATGTAGATGGTCAATATGGTTTTCTAGAAAAAGCTCATACAGCAAAAATACCAGGCGCAGAAACACCAAACTATGATAACATAACAGATGGTGTGCGTGTTACATTTGCAACAAAAAAGTTTGATTTATCACAAGTTAAATATTTTGATAACTCAAATGTTATGGGCACTCAAAATGCGGCTGAAAAAGCCAGAACAACAATAGGTCAAGTTCCGCATTATGGATATATAGATAAAACAATAGATGGTGGTTTTAATAATTACAAAAACCCATTGTTTACCGAAAAATTTACAGGATACCAAAGAGGTGAAATATATAGATTTGGTATTTTATTTTATGACTTGAACGGTAACCCTACTTTTGTAAGCCCTATAGGTGATATACGTATGCCCGATGGTATTATGGAATATGTTACAAATGACAGTGCTAATGGTCGAGTGGTAGGTAATACTGCTGATGGACAATTAACATTTAAACACGCAGGTAATATTACAAGAAAGATAGATTTAGTGGTTAAATCTTCTAACACTACATTAACACTCAACGGTATAGGAACTCAACTATCTGTGGGAGATATAGTTAGTGGTGTAGGTATACATCCTGGAACTTATGTTGCATCTATAGCAGGTGATAATAATTCTGTTACAATTAGTATGGCTGCTACAGATAGTGCTACTAGCACCTTGTATTTTGACACACCTACAGATGACGTACATGGTTTTGTTATGTACCCTAAGTTTCAAGTTAAGCTTTCAGAAGATACAAGGTCTAAAATAAGTGGGTATTCAATTGTAAGAGTAGATAGAACTGAACAAGACAAGTCTGTGTTATCATCAGGTGTTTTAAATCAAACTATTATACATTCTAATGTTGATGGAAATGATTCTATGAAGCACAAGAATGGTACAATGTTTTCTAATATTTATTCACCTGCACAAACCCATCAATCTGTTTCATGTAGTACCTTTACTTATGATACACCTGAATCTACTTTAGGGAGTTTGAACTATTCTAAAAGAAGTGGAGATAAAATAAAAATAGTTGCACGTTTAGATGCAGGGTTTGAAGATTTTAATGCCGATACTGTACCAGACTTTGAAACGATAGGAACAGAAGATGCTATAAATCATTTAAGACAATACGAGAATGCCTATAATAATTTTTTATTATCGGGTAGATATGACCCAAAATCAAACTCGAACACTACATCATATCAATTTTCACAAAAAGTTATTTACACTCAATATTACACAGGAATAAATGACGTCATAAATGCTACTACAGGAAGTGCGCAAAATATTAATAGAGGTATTAGAGAAATTGATTATGGTCAAAATATAGGACCTGCTGAATCTGTATCTAGTAATAAACAAGGATATGATAATCATGGTACAGGTAGAATAACAAGACCTTTTATAAACAAAGCTAGAGTACAAACAAGTGAAAATGTTTTTGTGCATGTACCTGACGAGTTTTCCAATAAAAAATTATTTAATCATGTGAGTGGAACAAGTAGTGTAACTTTACATGGTGTAGAATCAATTTATATATCTTTGGGTGGTAGGTTAGAAAACGCATCTAGTGCTAACATAGAAGCCTATGAAATACAACCTGAACATTTTGAAATAGGTAAAGAGGTAAATAGTACTAATAAAAATCCATTTATACTTAACTATAATTCAGGTGCTGAAGTTGATAAACAATATTGTTTTGCACAAAAACTTTACGGACAGATTAGACGTGATGTAAGAACAAGTCAATATGGGGGTAGTTTACCTTCAAACTACGAACTAAATCAATATATATCGACAGGTCATGTAAACTTTTCTCCACAAGAATTAAATAACGATGAGGTGTTTGGTGGTGATACTTATATTAATATGTACTCTTTGAAAAAATTTGCTAGAGAAGATGGTGTTAGTTTAGGGTCTACAATGTATCCGTCACCAGCTATAATATTTCCTGTAGAATCTACGGTAAATATAGATTTAAGAGATGGAACGTTTTTCGGTAGTACAGATAATTTAAGTTATTTAGCGCATGATGCTTTTCTATTAAATGAAACATATAGGTCTAGGAATACTTCTAAAACTTTTTTACAGAAGCCTGCAAACTTTAAAAATGTAAATAACTATGGTAATTTAATAGCAGCTTCTAATTTAAAGTTAGCAGGTGATTTATTTGATGCATTTACCACATGGGATGCTAATGAAATTCACGAACTTGATAGTAGTAAAGGAGCTATATACAATTTGTTTAATTTACGTAACGAATTGTTTGCATTGCAATCAAATGGTGTAAGCAAATTATCAATAAATCCTAGAGTAGTTGTAGATAACGCAGATGCTGCAGCTGTGACAATAGTTACAGGAACAGGGCAAGTTATACAAAGAAGTGACTATGTAGACACAATGTATGGAAGTCAACATTATAACAATTTACTTGTAACTAATACTTCTGCGTATTGGTATGATTCTCATATGTCTGCTTTTTGTAAGTTAGTATTTGGAAAAGGGCTTGCTGTACAAGATTTAGGAATAACTACACAAAACTCTAATATATTTAATGCGCTTAAAAATTTAACTATAGGAGATAAGCCTCTAGATTATACAGTAGGTGGTGTGGCATTGTATTACAATAAAATATTTGATGAAGTAGGTATTTGTATTACAACTGCAAATAATAATAATATTACTCACATGGTTTATAGTGAATTACAAGATGTTATGGTTTCTAAAAGAAAAGATGTTGTAGCGTTAGCTTTTAACTTGCCAGGTGAATTATTAACCATTGGTAGAAACTCTGGAGTTCAATCTATAGACGCTTCTAAAATTTATTTAGAAAACTCAAATAGTAATCATAACCAACATTACGGAGCCTTAAATAATTACCCTTTAGATGTCACTTTTGTTTGTAATGAAAATGTATATACAACTAAAAAGTTTGATAAATTGGTTCTCTATCTGTCTGGAAATGAGAATGACCAAAAATTTACTACTTTTACATTTACAGATTCTGTAAGCAACGCATCTTTTACGCAATCAGTAAATGATAACTTAATTAGAATGTCACATGGCAAGCATGTAATACCGATAACAAATGCAGACGGAACAGCTAAAGCTACAGGCCAACATTTAATAATCAGGATACAAAGTGCCAGTAGTTCTTCAATAGAATTGTTTGGAGCTTTAGTACATAATAGAATTACAACATGATAAAAGATTTATCGTTCGAACAAGAACAAAAGTTAGCTAACGAAATCTATTACGGTGGAGGTTATACTAAAAAATACTCTGAAGGAGGTTTTTTTAAAGGTACTTACGATAGAGATAACCCAAATAGGGAAGACATGTCTGATGCACGTAAACTTACATCTTTTGGAAGTGAAAAAACTGCTAAAACAGTTGGGGCAAGTATTGGAGTAGTTGGAGCTGCTGCTGAAGCAATTGGTGGAGACACAGGTAATGTAGTCGGAAGTGCAGCTAAATTCGCTCAAATGGGTATGGTAGCAGGACCAATAGGTGCAGGTGTAGGAGCTTTAATAGGAGCTGGTGTTGGATTAGTACAAAAAAAAAAAAAGAAAAAAGAAGAAAGAGCTGCACAACAAAAAAAAGAACAAGATGAAGGCTACAATATGTTTATGGAAGACCAGGAAGAGTTTGCTGGCTATAAAGAAGGTGGTAAAATAAAAACTGACAAAGTTGATAACGCAGTTAGGCACAAACAAAATATTCTTACAAATGCATTAGGTTCTAAATTTTCTGTGAATCATCCTGAATTTTACAATCAATTAGTAGATTTACCAGCAGATAATGTAAACACTATAGCAAGTAGCTATCGAAATATACGAGAAGGAGCAAAAGGAGTTACAGGCCTTAAAAGTGGTCTTAAGTATTACAATAGCCTTAATTTAGATAAATTACACGAAGCAACTGTTGGCGCTGGTATTGATAAGCAAGACATAAGAAACGTGGTAAAACAAGAAGTTAGTAATAAAATAGATTTAGGATTTCTTGGAGATGCTGCAGTCACTGCGGCATTAAAGGCAAAAAACTTTCAAGATGGTGGTACTATTCTAGGAAGTAAAAAATATGAAAGAGGTTTAAAATATGCTAGTTTGTCAAATGAAGAAAGCCTTAGACTTTTGAATCAAGAAAAACAAATGGAAAAAATTACAGGAGACTCATACAAGCAAGAGTTTTTAGATAGTTTTAATAATACATATAGTGACAACACAAGAACAAATACACTGCCTTTTATAGAGTCTGAAGAAAAAAGATTAGAAAACTTTGTAAGAAGAGATAGAAGTAAGCCTGTAACTCAGGATATGTTAGACATGGCAGGAGCAGGACCTAGTGCAGAAAAGATTAAATTTGCACAAGAGTTTGAGGTCGGAGGTATGACAAAAGGAGCATATAGTCATTCAACAAACCCATTAACTGTTGTAGATAAAAATGGTAAAGATACAGGAATGGAACTAACAGGTGGTGAAGGAGTATTTGATAAACCATTTATGGGTAAACTTAGTAATCTATTAGCTGGAGGAAGATACCAAGAAGCAGGTAAAGCAGTACAACAAGAAATGTCAACTTGGAAACACAAATAATATGACCACAAAAAATACAAAATATATACAGCCTATAGTATTAGAGGGTGATGATAAATACGCACCTGCAGGGGGTTGGTCAGAAGGCACACCTCAATCTGCAAAAAATTGGTATTACATTCGAGAAAAAACAGCAGACAAAGAAGGTGGTAAACAAGAATTAGATACCGATTTAGGTAACTCGCAATTACTTGCAGACGGTTCTGAATTTAGAACAGCAACGAGATATGGCTTGACTTTTAAAAAGTATTTATCTTTTCAACATAATACGACTGCTGACCAACTTACTTTGGACCAAGCAAGAGCTTACAGGGTTAGTTTTGATATGACAGATAGAAAGTTTGTAGATAATGTATTTAAAAAATCCTATTTTGATAAATATAAATTAGCTGAAATTAAGGACAAAAATGTAGCTTCTACTATTTATGATGCTATGGTAAATCAAGGTTACAACCTAGGACGTGGTAATACTAATTCTACACTTCAAAGAGTGTTAGGTAAGTTAGGGGTTACAGGTGACAATTCAAACATAGACAACGCAATATCAGCTATAAACAATGCTATTGATGAAAAAGGTGCTGATATGGTTTTAACAGCATACAATAATGTACGGCAAGATTCTTACTTAGCATCTAAAGATATAGATGACAGTGCTCTTGGTTGGTTCAATAGGCTAAACTCTTTTCAATTAGACATAAACAAGCTTACACCAGTTGAGCTCACAGAGTTATCTGCTTTGCAAAAAGAAGGGAAATTAAAACCTAGCGATGCAGAGGGTAATAAAGCAGCTATAGGAAGTATATATAAAACATTTGACTCACAGCAAAAAGTTATAGTTGATGATAAAAAAGCTAAAAAGGATGCTATACAAGCAGGAAAAGATGCTTTAGATAATAAAAATACTTACGTACAAGGAGATTACGATTTAGAAGATATAATTAGAAGAAAAACTGCAGGAGAAGAGATTAGTGATGCTGAACTGAATTATTTAAATGGCATATTTGATAAAGCATTTATAGATGGTGACGAAGAGGCTTTAGAGTTTTACAATAATGCTAAAAAAGCTTCTGAGACGACTCCATTGATGACAAATGAACAGTTGCTAGTAGACGCACAAAATCAAATAGCAATGCCTGAGCCAGACCCTGAAGGAGGGCTAGCAAGAGGGGTGCAGGCTGGGGAAACTATTACGGGCACAACAGAAGCAGATACAGGATATGTATCTGGTGATTCTACAGAGCAAGACAAGCAAATTGGAATTGCTAAAGGTCAAGCAAGTCATGAAGAAAGAATAAAGCAAATGCTTGAAGATACTGGTTCATATAATGAAGATGGTACTTTAATTACAGAGGAACAAGCTAATAAAAAAGAAGCTGAAAGGCTAGCTAAATTACAGGCTGAAAAAGATGCAAAAAATGCATCAAAATTAAAAAATGCTGAAATGGCTTTAACAGGTCTTAAAGCAGCAGCAGGTATATTATCTTTATCACAAGCATTAAAAGCACCTGAAGTTAAAACTCCTGAGCTTTCACCTTTATTACTTGAATCTTTACAAAAATCAAAAGAACTAGCAGAGTCAGGAATGACTTCTAAAGAAAAGTCAGCTGCAATGCAAAATCTAAATGATGCCTATGCTGGTGCTATGAAGAATGTTTTAAGGGCTTCAGGTGGACAAAGAGGTATGTTTTTAGCTAACCAAGGTGTAGTTGACGCAGGTAGAATACAAGGTCTTAATCAGCTTGCATCTGAAGATGCAAAACTTAAAAGACAAAATGTTAAACAGTATAATGCTTTAGCAAACTCTGTTGGTACATTGCAAATGAACAGAGATATGAGTGTCGAATCTATGAGGCAAACAACTATTAATAATAATAGAAAGGCTTTATCAGGAATTGGTGGTAACTTGCTCTCAGATGCGTTAAGTGATGTAGGATATTATTTAAGCCCAAATAGAGAGAAGATGATGAACTTAACCAACCAATTGTTAGACCAAACATCTGGCAGTGGCAAAAAAGCTGAAGTAAAAGATACGCCAATAACAACAGCGTCATTGTTTGCAAATGACGTAGAAGTAGATAATGACAAATCAGAAGAAATAAAACCTGAATAATGGACTATTCTAAAGTAAATAACGCCCTTAATGGGTGGGTTGGTTCAGGAGCTAGAAGAGATAGAGCTAAAACAGAGTTAGCAGATGCTATGCAAATGATGCAAGCACAACAACAAGTACAAGAAAATAACTACGCTAAAGAAAAAGAGCTAAACGATTGGCAAGAGTATATACATGGTATGGCAAGTCAAATTGCTGTACGTAATGAAGACAAAGACAGGATTCAAGCTTTGTACGACCAAGAAAAAGAAACGTTTATATCTGAGCTTGCTAAGCACAATAATGACCCTGTGAAGTTTATGAACTCAGGAGGTAGAAGAGTGATGACTAATTTTTTTAATAATATATCTCAATCTGATGAAGCTAAAAGAATTAAAAGCAACACAGAACAAGTACAAGGTTTTTATGAGCAACTTGAAGGTAATAAAGGTGAATTTGCACATTTAATATCTAATCAAGAAAGACGTGAATTTAATGCTTTCATGGAAGGTAGTATTGACACATTTAAACACAGAAGTCTACATAAGTGGGAACAACCAGATGATAAAGCTGTAGGTAATACTTTAGCAGACAAGTTTTTACAACATGATAACAACTTTAGAATTTTCCAAGATAACTATATGATTGAGTATGGTTTATCGCCTGAAGAAGCTATGGAGCTTACAGAAGATGATTTACGACCATACGTTGCAGAATATGTAGGTGGTGGAAATCCAATGCGTGCATTGCAAAGAACTTCTCAAGAAGGCTCGACTGTAAACAAATCCGTAGCTGGTCGTATACAACGTCAGCATAAACTACTAGGAATGAAGAAGGTAGATACTTCTGTAATATCTGGTAAATCACCTGAGTATGTACAAACTTTACGTGACTACGATATGGGTAACTTTACTATGGGTGTAACACCTGAAAATACTGATATTATGGGTCATAGAGGTTTTGTTGGTAACGAACTTACTATGGCAAAAGCTGTCTTAGGTAAAGACAACGTTGATGATATAGATAAGTTTATACCTGATGTGCAAGCAATCAGTGGTAGTTGGTATGAAGAAGACGGAGCTATGGTAGCACCAGGTGAAACTATGGGTGATTTAAGACCAGGAGCTATATTTATGGGCTACAAGGTAAAACAGGCAGATGGTTCGTATCAATTAGTTAAGAAAGAAGATTTAGATGGTGATGCTAGAGAAGTAGAACATGCTCTTATTCAAGAATACGAAAGCGATGACGTACTATGGTTTAACAGTTACTACTATAATGAAATAGACCCTGAGCAAACTAAGGTGATGACAACATACAGTAAGTTATTAGGTGAAGATGCTTCTATAGGTAAGTTTACTGCAGAGAAATTATCAGATGTTCCTGCACAAGTTCAAACAAAACCAATTAGTGCACAATCATCTGAAGTTGAACTACAAGAAGAAATACCTAATTATATTGCTCCTGTAGAAAACATAATGAATAAGATTGGTCTAGGTACAAAGAAGAATGATACTACAAAAAGTATTTTGTTATCTTTAGCAGCTGTAGAAGGTGATATGAGTTCAGGTATTAATTCATTAATGGAGCGATTCAGCCCTAACAATGCACCAGAACTTAATCAAGCTTTATTAACAGGTACATCAAATGATTTCTACAGATTGTATTTTAAGTATTTAACTGACATGGGCGCAGACCCAGTAGAAGCTGAAAAATACATTACACAAGTTGATGAACTAAGAGAAAAAATACAAAAGGCACTATAAGATGGCTGAAGAAAAAACGAATCCTATTGAACAACAATCTAACGAATATTGGAATAAGCAAACACCTGAGCAAGGTATAGAGCAATATGACAAAGAGTTAGATAGCAGCTTTAAAACCCCACCTACATCAGACGGCATACACTTTCAAGGAACAGACGTTCCTATGCCTGTTTGGATGAGGCCTAAAGACGAATCTCCTATGCAGTCTGCACTTACAGACGCTTCCTATGCAGACCCTGTCAATCCAGTTGAGATTGATGAAAATATGGGCTTTATAGAAATGGCTGGAAAGTCTTTTATTGTCGGTATTGGAGATATGGTTGACAGCTTTGGAGACATAGCTGATTTTATGGGTGGTAGTGCATCTAGCGATGTGTCTAAACAAGTGTATGGAACAGATACGTCTAAACCTATTTCTGATTCGTTACATAATTTTGCAGATTATTTGCATTCATTTGGCGATGATGTTCCTGGTCTAACAGACTTAGAAGATGTCACATGGGATGATTTAGCAGATTCTGATTTTTGGGCTACAGGTGTGGCTCGTATGATACCTTTTGCATTATCATTGATGGTTCCAGCAACATACGCAGCTAAAGGTATATCTGCAGTTACAAAAGGTGCTAAGTTCCTAAGGTCATCTAAAGCAATAGCAAAAGGTGCGTCATCTTTAGGTATAAAGAAATACAGTTCTGCTTTAGCTGCTAGAGGTTTAATACAAACAGGAATAGCGACTACAGGAGCAGGTGCTACAGCCAACCTTATAGAAGGTGCTGCACTAGCTGGTCAAACATTGAATGAAGGTGTAAAGCAAGGTCTTACAGAGCGTGAGGCCATGAATGCTGCGCACTTAGTATACACAGATAACTTAGCTTCTATGGCTGCTGATATAGTTCAGTATGGACTATTTATGGGTCAAATGGGTATAGGTAAAGGTGCTCTTAATAGTGCGAAAAGACTTGGTGCTAAATTTGCTGGTACAAGCACTGCTAAAACAGTTGCAGGCGTTGCAGGAAAAGCAGCCGTTAAGACAGGGGCAAGTGCATTAAAAGCACCTGGCATTAAGAATGTAATTAAAAACTCTTTTAAAGCTATAGGAATGGGTGCTGCACAAGGTGTCACTGATGGTGTAGTAGAGCAATTTCAAGAGGTTTATCAAGATTGGTCAGTACAAAGAAGAATAGCAGAGCAGAAAGGGGAAGATTTTCCTGACTACTTAGATTTCTTTTTAGCAGACGAACAAAGACCAACAAGAGTGTTATCTTTTGCTACTAGTCTTATTATGTCTGGTACGTCTAACACAATACGTACAGCTACAGAAAATAGAAGTCTAATGCAGAAGTCTATAGATAATAGAAACGAAACACACGAGTATGTGTCTGCGTTTACTAAAGACTTAGGTGATGGAAAGTTTACCGTTAAACGACAAGTTACGGTTAACAAAAAAAATGAGAAAGGTGAAGTAATAGGTACAGAACAAAAAGAAGTAATAGAAGAGTTGTCAGCAGATGAAGCAGTAGAGTTTATGAGAGACTCAGCAGCTTACAATATGGCAATGAATGCTGTAAAAGAAGGAGACCAAGAAGTAGTATTAGACTTTTTTGAACAACAATATCAACAAGGTAATATAACTGAAGAACAACACACTACATTTAAAGATACTCTCAAAGAGGTTGAAACGGCAATGGAAGGAAAGCCAACGCATGATTTAGATAACATGGGTAAATCTAAGCTTGTAGCTAATTCTTGGTTATTACAGACAAGTAAGAAAAGACTAGCACAGCAAAGAGAGGGTATAGAAGCTAAGATAGCATCTATAGAGCAAAGCATTAAAGATGGAGACATCAAAGAGAAGTCAGGTAAGAAACAAATAGAAGGTCTTAAGAAGTTAGCAGAGTCATCGTTAGCAGCACAAGAAGAACTTATTAAAGGTGCTAAAGAAAATATAGACGAAGTATATAGAGAGTCTGATAAGCGTAAGGAAACAAAAGACTTTATATCAGATAAAGCACCTAAGCTTAAAGAAATTGTAGCTAAAGAAAAAAGAGGTGAAGAGCTGACGGATGAAGAGAAAGCGTTGATTGATGATAGTGAATTGTCAAAAGAGTTTTATAAGGCTGAAAAAGCAGAGCAAGATACGAAAGAAGCCTATGAAAAAGTTGAGTCTGAAATGGGTGACGACATGGAAGGCTATACTCTAGATAAATCAAAGACAAAAGACGGCACTTATGTGTTTGTTAAAGAAAACAAGAAAGATGGTAGTGTTAGCACTGTAACCTTAAACCCTGACGGCTCGATAGAGAAGACTTCTGGTAGAATTGATGAGGTAGTAGATGAAGTTGAAAAAGACCTCTTAGAAAAGGAGAAACTAGAAAAGGAAAAACAAGAAGAAAAACAGAAAGAAGAAGCAAAAGAAGAGGCTGAAGAAGATAAGACTGAAGATAAAACTGAAGACAAAAAAGAAGAAGACAAGAAGGATAAACCTAAGATTAAAATACCTTCTTATCTTAATGGAAAAAACATTAAAGACTCTGCTTTATTAGTAAGAGATATAGCTTTAAAGTTTGCAAAAGCGTTTTTTAATAAAGAGAAAGCAGTTAAGATAGTTGATGCTATTGAAGCTGCTGCTATGCGAAGAAAAGTTAGACGTGCAATTAAAATGGGTGGTGGTTCAGATAGAACT
>VMHT01186250.1_pt1 | contig 14266 bp, 19 predicted proteins | sample 4693611 | NCBI WGS metagenome assembly VMHT01 (sample SAMN12280063, study PRJNA550983) | marine metagenome | isolation source: seawater sampled from same location over 5 years 0.02-0.2 micron viral filtrate | place: USA: collected off the coast of southern California halfway between the port... ... | reverse complement strand
AGACGCATGGCGTAATGGTTTCTTATTACAGACTATTAAGAACGCACACACAGGTTTGAAACCAGGTAAATATGCAGGTTTCAATGTTGCAAATGTAAAATCATATAAGACCTTTGAAGAAGACACCTACGATTGTATGGTTGAGGCAGGATTTAAAGATATACAAGTTTGGTGGTTATCTTTATCAACTCAACAAGGAACAAAGGTACAATCTACACTAGAAGGCACAGAATCAGAAAAGAAACAATCACAGAATTATATAGGACGATTCGCAAGACCTGACATTCCAGGCAGAAAATACGAGCCAATCTTCATAGGAGTTAAGTAAATTCCAAGTCGTTCTCGTTTTGTTCTCATTTATACCACGTATTTACTAGGTTTTTAACGCTTGACTTTTAAAGCGTTTTAGTATAGCATAAGTGTATATATGACAAAAGAAAACACTATAAAAAATAAATCGCAACTTGCAAAGTTGCTTGCTACTGAAAATATTGAAGTACAAGAAAACCAAGTACAAACTGCTTCGTTTGATGTAGTCAATAGAATATTAACAATCCCTATATTTAAAGAAGAACAAAAAAGTAAACATGTTTATGACATGTTAGTGGGACACGAAGTATCCCATGCTTTATATACACCATCTGATTCATGGAAAGAGATGGCAAAAAGAACTAAAGAATTTAAGTCATTTGTTAACGTTATTGAAGACGCTAGAATTGACAAGTTAATACAAAAGAAATATCCTGGTCTAGTTGATGACTACCTAAAAGGTTTTGATAAGATGTACAAGGATAACTTCTTTGGTACTAAAGGTAAAGATATTATGAGTTATGCGTTGATTGATAAAATCAACCTATACTATAAGTCTTCAAAAAGATTAGATTTCAAATTTACTAACAAAGAAAAAATATTAGTTGACGCTGTTGATAAATGTAAAAGTTTTGATGACGTGTGTAAACTTGCTGAAGATATACTTGGTTATTGTAAAGATGAATTAAAGAAGAAACCTGAATTACAAAAAGTTTACAAACAAGACCCATCAGGTGAAAAAGGTGATGAGTCAGAAACCGATAGTAATGATTCAGATAAATCTACAGACGAAAAATTAGATGAATGGTTAGATAAAAAATCAGAGTCAGATGACGCTGATGAAAAGGCAAAGAAAAAAGAATCAAATCAAACTGGTGGTAACGGTGCTGGGTTACCTGACAATACACCTACAGAATTGAGAGCATTAACTGCTGACAATTATGAAAATTCAGTTAAGGGTATTACAGACGACTCTGCTCATAGTAGATGTTATGCTGAACTACCTAAAGTTGATCTTAAAAAACTAATTATTCCTTACAAGAAGTTTATTAGAGATATTATGGTTTATGATAAACAACACCATAATACTGAATATGATAAACAACAAATCAATAAGGCAAAAGTTAGAACTCAAAATTTTATTAAAGAGTCTTCTAATGTAGTTAATTATCTAGTTAAAGAATTTGAGATGAAAAAAAATGCTAAGTTATATGCTCGTGCTTCACAGGATAAAACAGGTATTATTGATCCTCTAAAATTACATAGTTATAAATTTGCTGAAGATATATTTAAAAAGATTACTACAGTACCTAATCAAAAAAATCACGGTATGATTTTATTACTTGATTGGTCTGGTTCAATGCAAAAACATATTCTACCTACTGTAGAACAATTATTGAACTTAACTTTATTCTGTAAAAAGATTAATATACCTTTTTCAGTATATGCGTTTATGAATAATCATAGAGAAACCAAAGATGACTATACTAAATCTGGTTTTTCTGTAACTAATAAAACTATTCAACCAGACGCTTCTACAAAACTTGTACAATTGTTTTCACATAAACAATCAAAAGTTGATTATATGAGATGTGCTACTGTATTACATAGGGCTGCAATGTACTTTGGTGACTACTACGGATGGAGAAGAAGTGATCAGATGGCTGAAGATATGTCAGTACCTAGTATTTCAGGTGACTACTACCTATCATCTACACCACTTAATGAATCACTTGTGGGTATGGATCACATAATCAAAAAGTTTAAAAAAGATTACAATACTGATAAATTATCACTTGTTACTTTAACAGACGGTGCTTCTAATTCAATGAATAGACCAGGGCATGGTGACTTATACCTTAAACTGAACGGCAGATATGTAGAATGTGGTAGTTATTACCTAGAGAAAAAAGATTTTACAAGTGTTATGTTAAGATACTTAAAAAAGAAATATGATTTACAGACTATTGGTTTCTATCTAGTTTCAAAATATAGAGAATTACAATATCAGTTAAGAGTACCTTACAATAAAGAGATGTTGGCTAGAAAAATGTTTACTAAAGACAAATTTATTGCTGATTACAATACTGCTTATGATGTTTACTTTTATGTTAACTCTGGCACTAGAGTTGCTAATAAAGTATTTGAGTCAGATTCAACCAATAAGAGAAGTCTTAAAAAGATGTTTATGTCGGGAATGAAGAATCGAATCAATTCCAGAGTATTACTACAAAACTTTATCAAAAGGATCGCATAAATGAAGGGTTTTTTTCGCTTGACTTTTACCCAAAAAAATGATAGCATATATGTATAACTTAAATATGAAAGGACTTATATAATGATTGAGTTAAACAAAACACAAAAAACCGTGTTGAAAGTATTAAAAGATACTTACAATAAAGATACGGTGACTAGGGCAGAGATTAATGCTCTTGTTAAAAAGAAGGTTATCAAAAATCCTTCTTGGTTAAAATCAGACAAGTACAAAGTTGATAGAGGAGTTTATACTCTTAATGTTGACTCTATGGATGATACAACCACAGTTGATACAACTGATACTAAAATTTCCAATGATACAAAGGCTGCTTATATCGTGTCTTCATTGACCGACAATGTAGTTCCTGCTAAGGATACAGACTTTGTTAACTTTGGTAATTATGCAGATATTAAAAATATCGTAAAATCTAAAAAGTTTTATCCTGTTTTCATTACTGGTTTATCTGGTAATGGTAAGACACTTGCTGTTACACAGGCATGTGCTGAATCAAAACGTGAGATGATTAGATGTAACATTACGATTGAAACCGATGAGGATGATTTGTTGGGTGGTTATAGACTTAAAGATGGTCAGACCGTATGGCAAAATGGTCCTGTTATTGAGGCGATGGAGAGAGGCGCTGTTTTACTACTTGATGAGATTGACCTCGCAAGTAATAAAATAATGTGTTTACAACCTATCCTTGAAGGTTCAGGTGTCTATGTTAAAAAGATAAACAAGTTTGTTAAACCTAAACTTGGCTTTAATGTGATTGCAACTGCTAACACTAAAGGTCAAGGTAGTGATGACGGTAAGTTTATCGGTACTAATGTACTTAACGAGGCATTTTTAGAAAGATTCCCAGTTACATTTGAACAACAATATCCTACTGCTAAAGTAGAAGAAAAAATTGTTGCTCAGAAACTAAAGTCTGCTGGTAAATCAGATGTTAAATTTGCTCATAATCTAGTGACTTGGGCTGACGTTATAAGAAAGACTTATAATGATGGCGGCGTTGATGAGATTATAAGTACCAGAAGACTTGTCCATATTGCAGAAGCATATGGTATCTTTAGAAATAAAATGAAGGCAATCGCTGTCTGTACAAATAGATTTGATGATGATACTAAAACATCATTTGTTGATCTATATTCAAAAGTAGATAGTGGTGCTTCAGTAGAACAGATTCTTTCTGATAAGAAGGCAGCCGAAGAGGCAGAGATATTATCAGAAAAGAAATCCGATGATAGTGAGGAAGATAGTGAAGATGACTTTTCTGTCTAAATCTATCCATAGTGTAAGTCCGCTTGTGGTCCGAAAGGGCCACAAGTTAAACTTATTAGGGAGAGTATAATGGGAATATATGATATAGAAGATAAAAAACCAAAGATGTCACAAAAAGAACGTGACGATATGATGAAAAAATTTTTAGATAAGGGTGGCAAAGTACAGAAATTAAAACCTGGTGCAGCTGCTGTGTTAGGTAGTTTAGATAAGAGTAAGAAACCTGCTTATACAAAAGAAGACATTGAGAAAGGTGTTACAGGTAAAGCACCTACACCTGATTACAAAAGTTACAAACCCAATACATACCACGACTATGACGTGGGTGGTGACAAACCACCTGTATGGGAAAGGCAACCAAAAAATGAGATGGGAGGTAAATAATAGATGTCAATAACTGTAGAAGTTAGAGGTGGCAATTTAGAGAAGGCAATGAGAGTACTTAAAAAGAAAGTACAAAAGGCTGGTCTTGTTAAAGATATAAGAAATAAAAGATATTTTTCTAAACCATCTGAAGTAAAACGTGAAAAGGCCAAAGAACGTAGTAAAATAATCAAAAAATTGCAAAAAGCAAATGATGAAATACTAGGTTATAAGATGGTAAAAGGCGTAAAAGTAAAGAAAATTTAAATATTCTATGCCGTCTGTGTTGATGTTATATATATTATTACTACTAGGCGATTCGTAAGACCTTGTAGGGGTATAGATAAAGGTAGAGAAATCTACCTAAACTACGGTGATCTTTGCCAGTTTAACTCCGTGATAAAAGGAAACTGGCACTTGAAATTATATAAATAATTATTATATAATACTAGACAACGCCTTATAGGGTTGTCAGAAAATTAACTTTGCTTAACAATAGGAGGTTACATGACCAATAAAGCACTATCAATTTTCAATCAATTAAGACCACTAACCGTAGGGTTTGATGACACGTTCAGACATTTTGAATCAATGTTTGATCATCAATTAGACCATATTTCAACTACGGCTTTTCCACACTATAATATAGTTAAGATGGATAAGAATAAGTACGATATTCAAATCGCACTTGCTGGTTATAATAAAAAAGATATAGACATAAACCTTGAGGAAGGTGTACTATCTGTTGAATCTAAAAAAGTAGATGACAAGAAAACAGAAAAGGTAGACTCTGAAGGTGAAATCTTACATAAAGGTATCGCTAAAAGATACTTTAAGAAGTCTTTTACAATCGCTGATGACGTTAAGGTTACAGGCGCTGAATTAAAAGACGGACTATTAAGAGTGTCTTTAGAGAGAGTTGTTCCAGAACATAAAAAACCTAGAACAATATCAATTAAATAATACATTGTGGGCGCTTCGGCGCCCATAAATACTTAATATCGTTCAACTCTAACGAGTCGGAAGTAGGCATATGCTGAAGGAACGCACCTAACTCAAAAAGGAGGGTGTATGAATTTTAAGTGGGATCTAACAAAGTTTATTAAAGAGGCAAGAGCAAAGAAATCTGCAACTGCTATTTTAAGAAAAAGATCAAAAGATTCGATTGCTAGACCAAAAGCAACTAAAAATATCACATCAAAAGATTCTCGTTTACAAGGTATATAGACTATTGACAAATTGACGTGATTCGTGTATAATTAGATTATTAAATAGGAGAAATATAATATGAAAAAAGGTGATAGATTACCTGATATTAGTTTTAGAACTAGATCATTAGGTGAATGGAAAGATGTTAGTACAGATAATTACTTTAAAGGTAAGAGAGTAATATTGTTTGCTCTACCTGGTGCATTTACACCAACATGTTCAAATCAACAACTACCTGGTTACGAAAAATTACATGACGTATTTAAAGAGCATGGTATAGATGACATTTATTGTTTATCTATTAATGACTCTTACGTGATGAACGCTTGGGCTGCTAATCAAAAATTAGAAAAAGTTAAAGTGATACCTGATGGTAATGGTGACTTTACAGATCAAGTAGATATGCTTGTAGAAAAACAAGATTGTGGTTTTGGTATGAGATCATGGCGTTATGCTGCTATCGTAAATGATGGTACTGTTGAAGTTATGTTTGAGGAACCTGGTAAGGTTGATAACAATGATGGAGATCCATATAGTGTATCTTCGCCAGAGAATGTATTGAAATATTTACAATCAATGGCTGTTGACTCAAATGCAATTTAGTGATATAATAATATTATGAAATACAATGAAGATAAAATCTTAAAAGAGATTGGTGATTATATTAAGTCAACTTATGGCCAACACTATTCAAGTGATCAAAAAGGCTTTCAAGTTTTAGATTTATTAAAGACACTTAAAATCGGAAAAGATTTCTGTCATGCTAACGCAATTAAATATTTGTGTAGATATGGCAAAAAGAATGGACACAACCGTGCTGACCTGTTAAAGGCAGTACACTATGTTATATTACTGTTAAATTATGATAAGGAGATGAAATGAAAATAAGTGATAATACGATAAGTATATTAAGAAATTTTAGTGACATAAATGCTAATATACTATTTAAACCTGGTAAACAATTAAGTACAGTTTCTACAATGAAAAACATTATGGCAGAAGCCAATGTTGAAGATGAGTTTGAAACTGAATTTGGTGTATATGATTTGCCAGAGTTTTTAAGAGCATTGGATTCTTTTACACAACCTGTACTGAATTTCAATGGTTCTGCAAACCTAAAAATACAAGATGAGAAGACATCTTTATCAGCAAGATATGCTTTTGCTGAAAAATCTACATTGAGATATCCTTCTAAATCTATAACAATGCCAGACAAAACAGTATCGTTCTCATTGAACAATGCTGATTATGAGTCTGTTAAAAAATTATATACTAATTTAAGTCTACCTGATATTGCATTTAAAGGTGAAGATGGCAAGATTAAGTTAGTTGCATTAGATAAGAAAAATAGCAACTCTAACGAATCGTCTATTGTTGTAGGCGAAACTGATATAGAGTTTACTGCATACATTAAGGCTGAGAATATGAAAATTATTCCTGGCGATTATGATGTTGCATTATCAAAGGCAAAGATTGCTCACTTCATAAACAAAAAGGTACAAGTACAATACTGGATCGCTTTAGAAGCTGACTCAACATTTTAAGGTTGTTATATGTCAGATTTTCTATGGGTTGAAAAATACCGTCCACGAAAAATATCAGAATGTATCTTAACTGAAGATTTAAAGAATACTTTTTCTAAATTTCTTTCCCAAAAAGAAATACCAAATCTTCTCCTTTCAGGCACAGCAGGTACGGGTAAGACAACAGTTGCTCGTGCCTTGTGTGAAGAACTAGGTGCTGATTACTTAATCATCAATGGTTCAGATGAAGGTAGACACATTGATACTTTACGTACCACAATCAAAAACTTTGCCTCTAGTGTATCACTAGAAGGTGGTTCTAATCATAAAGTTGTTATTATAGACGAGGCAGATTACATGAATGCTGATAGTGTTCAACCTGCGTTGCGTAATTTCATTGAAACGTTTTACAAGAATTGTAGATTTATATTTACTTGTAACTTCAAAAACAAAATCATACCTGCATTACATAGTCGTTGTACAGTTATTGATTTTCGTATTACTAATGGTCAGAAAGTAAAAACTGCTACGGCATTTCTTAAAAGACTAGGTGATGTATTGAAGGCAGAGAATATAGAGTTTGATAACAAAGTACTTGCTGAACTAATACAAAGACACTATCCAGACTTTAGAAGAACTATAAACGAATTACAACGTTATTCTGTAAGAGGTAAGATAGATAGTGGTATACTTGTATCTATGTCAGAAATCAACAATAAACAATTGATTTCATTTTTAAAAGACAAAAGGTTTGGTGATATGAGAAAATGGGTTGTTCAAAACCTTGATAAAGATCCATCTTCTTTGTTTACTGGTATCTATGATATTCTATACAAACATCTACAACCTCAATCTATCCCTGCAGCCGTACTAACAATTGCTGATTATCAATATAAATCTGCGTTTGTGGCTGACCACGAGATAAATATGGTTGCATGCTTGACACAGATCATGGCTGAATGTAAATTTAAATAGAGGAAGAAATGGCAAGAAGAACATTATTAAGAAGATTGATAGTGAAATGTAGAATGCTTTGGGCAGATATAAGAGGTCATCACGGTAAAGTTTGGGATTACGAACCAGGCGATTACTATATGGGTTCTCATAAAGGTCACAAGAAACATGACAGAAAACACTAACAATAGGGCCGCTTTAGCTCAGCTGGTAGAGCAACTGATTTGTAATCAGTAGGTCCGCGGTTCAAATCCGTGAAGCGGCACCAGAAATTATATTATGATAGAATACAAATTATCTGATTATCTCAATGCACTTAACTGGACAAAAGTTAATTTGCTAGACGGAGATGATCTGACTTGGGAAAAGAAGTACCCACCATACGTCATTAATCGTTGTTTATCACAGCACGTTGACGCTATAATGATGGCAAATGAGATGAATATACATCATAGCCTCAGCAAGCGTTTACAATTTCACTTTCTACTAAATAGTATTCGTAAGAGAAAAAGATTTGGTGGCAAGTGGACTACAACTGCTAAATCAAAAAATTTAGAGTATGTAAAAGAATATTATGGTTATAGCAATGCAAAAGCAAAGATAGCCCTTGACATACTAGATAAGAAACAATTGAATCTTATTAAGGAAAAACTTGATAAGGGTGGGAGAAAAAAATGAGTGACGAGAATTTTAATTGGTCACCTGAGCAGATGTTAGAGGTTACACTCAAACAGCCAGATGACTTTCTAAAGATTAGGGAAACTTTGTCCCGAATAGGTGTTGCAAGTCGTAAAGATAAAACTTTATTTCAAAGTTGCCACATACTACACAAACAAGGTAAATATTACATAGTACATTTCAAAGAACTTTTTGCTTTAGATGGTAAGAAGGCTACGTTAGTAGAGAATGATGTTCAAAGACGTAACACAATATCAGTTTTATTACAAGACTGGAACTTATTATCTATAGTCAAACCAGAGGCTGCTGAAAACAAAGCACCTTTATCACAAATCAAAATTATTGCTTTCAAAGAGAAGAACGAATGGAATTTGCAAGCAAAATATAATATCGGAAAAAAACAATCAACTGAAGAAAATAAAACTGAATAGGAGTATATTATGATTAGATTGTACAGACTCTCATCTGGAGAGGACGTAATAGGTACGCCACAAGAAAGCGATAAAGCAGATCATGTGGCATTAAAGAAACCTTTTGTATTGATACCAATGCAAGGACAACCAGGCAAACCTATGCAAATAGGATTTCATCCTTACATACCATACACAAAAGACGAAGTTATACACATTAAAGAAGCAAATATAATTACTGACACTACACCAGACGACAATATGATTGGTGCATATCAACAAAATACAGGTCAGATAGTTACACCTAAAGCAAAAATCATTACGTAATTGACATTTTTGTCTTTTAATGTTATAATAGGATATGAATTTGGCGAGTAGTTTTTATACAAATGTAATTGAGCATAAAGGTAAACTTCTTATTAGAGGTGTCAATAATGGTCAATCTTATTTAAGTCGTATCAATTACAGTCCTACACTATATCTACCTACAAAAGAAGAATCAAAATACAAAACTTTAGATGGTACTAATCTAAAAGCAAAACGATTTGATTCTATATCAAAAGCAAAACATTTCTATAGTGAGTATGCACCTATACCAGAGTATAAAATCTTTGGTATGAATAGATACAACTATCAATACATCGCTGACGAATACAAAGGCGAGATGAGATGGAATAAAGATTACATAAAGATATTCACACTTGATATTGAAACCGAGTGTGAGAACGGCTTTCCCGATCCTGATACTGCAAAAGAAACAGTTATTTGTATTACTATAAAAAATCACAGCAACAAACAGATATTAACATGGGGTACAGGCGACTTCATTTCTAAAAAAGCAAACGTAACATATGTAAAATGTCAAAACGAAAAACATATGTTATTAGAGTTTCTAAAATTCTGGTGTAAGAATCATCCTGATATTCTAACAGGTTGGAATGTAAAGTTTTTTGATTTACCTTATCTTATGAATCGTATGAGATATATGTTTGATAATGATACGATTAATAAAATGTCACCATGGAATTATGTCAATGCAGATAGAATACAGTTTGGTCAAAAGAACCAACAATTCTGGAATATACTAGGCGTATCTGTATTAGATTATTTTGATCTGTATAGAAAGTTTACATATGTAAGGCAAGAGTCTTATAAACTAAACTATATTGCCAAAGTAGAACTAGGCGAATCTAAATTAGATAATCCATATGAAACATTTAAAGACTTCTATACAAAAGACTATCAAAGGTTTGTAGAATACAATATACAAGACGTTGAACTTGTTGATAGGTTAGAAGACAAAATGAAATTGATTGAGTTATGCTTGACTATGGCATACGATTACAAAGTTAATTATACAGATGTTTATTCACAAGTAAGATGTTGGGATACAATAATCTATAATCATTTAAGAGATAAAAATATTGTTATACCACCTAGAGAAGACCATGAAAAGGATACACAATACGAAGGTGCATATGTAAAAGATCCACAACTAGGTTTACATAACTGGATTGTTTCGTTTGATTTAAATAGTTTGTATCCGCATTTAATTATGCAGTATAATATATCGCCAGAGATGTTTGTAGGTGTTGAACCTAAAGCAGTAGGCGTAGAAAACTTTTTAGAAGAAAAATTAAATCTTAAATGGGCAAAAGAACGTGACGTTACTATTGCACCAAACGGTGCTATGTTTAGACGTGATAAACAAGGTTTCTTACCTGAACTTATGGAGAAGATGTATACCGAACGTGTTGTATTTAAGAAGAAGTCTATAGAGGCAAAAAAAGAATATCAAAAGACAAAAGACCCTATCTATAAAAATGAAATTAGTAGATGTCATAATATACAGATGGCAAAAAAGATTTCTCTTAACTCTGCTTACGGTGCAATCGGTAATCAATACTTTAGATACTTTGATGTAAAACAGGCAGAAGCAATCACATTAGGTGGTCAGTTATCTATTCGTTGGGTAGAACGTGATGTAAATAGATTTATGAATAAGATTTTAAATACAACCAATGTAAATTATATTGTTGCGTCTGATACAGATTCTATCTATTTGAGATTAGATACACTTGTTAAAAAGGTTTGTAAAGATAAAACACCACAACAGATTACAGATTTTTTAGACAAAGCAGCCGAAGAAAAAATACAAAAAGTTATTGATGATAGTTTTAAAAATCTTGCAGTATATGTAAATGCTTATCAACAGAAAATGATTATGAAACGAGAAGCAATTGCTAACAAAGGTATATGGGTTGCCAAAAAAAGATATATGATGAATGTATTTGATGAAGAAGGTATTAGATTTGATGTACCTAAACTAAAAATTATGGGTGTTGAAGCAGTTAAATCATCTACACCTGAAGTATGCCGTGGTAAAATTAAAGACGCTATTCGTGTAATTATGAATGATAGCGAAGACGCATTGATTAAGTTTGTAACAGAATTTAAAGAAGTATTTAAATCACTATCACCAGAAGAGGTTGCCTTTCCTAGATCATGTAACAACCTTAGCAAATATACTAACTCATCAAACATCTATAACAAAGGTACACCTATTCATGTAAAAGGCGCCTTAATATACAATCATAATATATACAGACACAAACTATCTGCTAAATATCCTATAATAAAAGATGGCGATAAGATTAAATTTTTGATGTTGAAACAACCAAATGTAGTTAAAGATACCGTAATATCTTTTGCTACAAAGATACCATATGAATTTGATTTACACAAGTATGTAGATTACGATACACAATTTGAAAAAACATTTACTGATCCTTTACGATTTATACTTGACTCGATAGGGTGGAAGTTAGAACGTGAGGCAACACTAGAGGCTTTCTTCGGATGATAGAGGGAATGTTACTTCTATACTTTACAGTTTTTGTATTCTTTACATGGGGTCAAAGAATTGCAATGACTCAAATAGATACTAAAATGTTTTTTATTATAATATTGACTATATGGATACTACTAAAAAATATAATGTAATATACGCTGATCCACCATGGACATTTAAGACCTTTTCTAACAAAGGTAAAGATAGAAGTCCTGAAAAACATTATAGCGTTATGACTTTACAAGACATAAAAGATTTGCCTGTAAACAAAATAGCAAATGATGATTCAGTATTATTAATGTGGGTTATTGATCCTTTATTAGATAAAGCATTTGAAGTAATTAATGCTTGGGGTTTCAAGTACAAAACTGTAGCCTTTACATGGGCAAAGACAAATAAAAAATCTGAAGGCTTTTTTACAGGTTTAGGTTACTGGACTAGAGGTAATCCAGAGATGTGTTTACTTGCAACAAAAGGCAAACCTAAAAGACTATCAAAGAGTGTACCACAATTAGTTGTAGAAAAACGTAGAGAACATAGTCGTAAACCAGATATAATGTACAATCATATAGAGAACTTATTAGAAGGACCCTATATAGAGATGTTTGCTAGACAACAAAGAGATGGTTGGGATCAATACGGAAATGAGGTAAACAAGTGGTAGAATTGACATTAGCAATATTTTATGTTATACTAGCGTTTGGTTTTGTAATATGGTTATTAAGAAAGTGGAATGATGAACTACCTAAATAAATTTGCAGATGAAAACAAATTACCTGTAATGGATCAACAGCAGTTTGAAACCGTTACTAACGATATAGGTAAAGAAAAATTTAGAGAGGACCTTGCAGAATATATTGCAACAAACAGACCAACGTTTCCTCTAAAGGAGATTTCATATGAGGTAATGCGTCAAGCATTTAAATCTTTACAGAAACAAGATGTATGGGAATATGTAAAACCTATAGAACAAGTAGAGAAGAATGTAAAAGAAAAATATGACGATTACAAATATAATTTTAAAGACCATGGTCTAGGTATCATAGACGCACCATCTATATTTAATGATTTAAGTAATTACTTTCATCAACATTTAAGATTGAATTGTAGTAGTTTTGGTTTCAAAGCACCTAAAGATGTATGGGAGAATGGTACAGCAAAAGATATATGGCGTTGTCTAGGTCCTATATGGCGTGGTATCAATGGTATGAAACCTGTAGAAGTAGATGGTAAAACAGAATTAAGAGGTGGTGTTCTCAATGATAAGAGTTACATGTCAGCGTTTAGATTAGGTACGTATATCGCAACACAATTTAAACCTAATGTAGCAAAGACAATCTATCAGATGACAAATGCTAAAAGAGTATTAGATACATCATGTGGTTGGGGCGATAGACTTGCAGGTTTCTTTTCTAGTGACGCTGAAGAATATATCGGTTGTGATCCTAACCCTAATACATATAAACAATATTTAAAACAAGTAGAAACATATAATAGTTTCTTATCCAAACCTAAAAAGGTAACTATCTATAACTGTGGCGCTGAAGATTTGCCATGGGATAAAATTGATAATATAGATTGTGCATTTACAAGTCCACCATACTTCTCTACAGAAAGATATAACGAGGGTGGTGAAAAAGAAGAAAACCAATCATGGCATAAGTTTGATGAATACTCTAAATGGCGTGATGACTTTTATCTGCCTGTTGCTCAAAAGAGTTTTGAAAGATCAAAGCATATGTTTGTAAACATCATGGATCCTAATATAAAAAACAAAAGATATTATAGTAGTGATGAACTTGTTGACAGTTTAAAAGATAACTTTGTAGGTCAGATAGGTATGAGGATTATGCAAAGACCTAAATCAGATAAACTATTTGAAAGTGAAGAAGAAAAAGCAGAATTTATGAATCGTATTTACATTGAGAATGTGTGGTGTTTTTCAAAAGAAAAATTAGATTATTTTAGACATAGTAGAAGAGCAACACTATTTTAAATAAATATGAGTATGGCAATCTCAAAACAATCATACATAGACCTCAAAGAATATTGGGACTATCAAAGATTATTAGAGTATAATAGAGAACTATTAAAAGAACGATTATCAAAAGTAAATGATACCGTCTATGCTCAATTTGGTTACGTTAATACAGACTCTATGTACGACAAGATATGGAACGATATAAGACATGACGATTTAGAAACGCCAGTTGTAGGCTGGGTACCTAAAGATGAGAAATATAGGATTGAAGACGCTTGACAATAACTACAAATACTGATATAATACATACAATTAAGGAGAATATAATATGAGTGATTTTTTAAAAGACATAATAAAAGAAACTGGTAATGAATACGCCACACTAGTAAGTGAGGGTGTAGAAGCAGGTGACGTTGATTCGTTTATTGATACAGGTTCCCTTGCCTT
>VMHT01083551.1_pt1 | contig 14268 bp, 10 predicted proteins | sample 4693611 | NCBI WGS metagenome assembly VMHT01 (sample SAMN12280063, study PRJNA550983) | marine metagenome | isolation source: seawater sampled from same location over 5 years 0.02-0.2 micron viral filtrate | place: USA: collected off the coast of southern California halfway between the port... ... | reverse complement strand
TATCAACCCTCTCTGTAAGGTGTTATAATCATTAGTATTTATTTTTTATTACTTTTGGGTTACAACAAAAAGAAAAAAACGCTACACCGTAAGCCTATAATTAATTTATTCTATTTCTTCTATAGTATGTCTGGTAGAGGCCCCCTACTATCTCTACTACTACTATTAGTTACCGTAGGTAACTTCTCCATACTATAGAAAAAAATAAAGAATAAAGAAAGAATAGAGCAGTAAAGCGTTTAATTATTTCTAAAAGCCACCAAATAATAAAAAAGAATAACCGAATGATTATATGACAACCGGAAAATGGGGAAACATGGCAGAGAAGCGTAGCCCTTGGAATTTATTTGGGTTGATAGCAAAAGATGAAGTCACTAATCCCATGATTGAGAGAGCTAGAGAAGGTATAGTCACTGAGGACTTTAGAGCAATAGCAGGTATTCCAGACATAGTGCGTGATACAGAAAGGTTGAGAAAGGACAGTAACCACGACAACGAGTTTGACCTTTACGATAACATGCTAAAGCTAGACCCAGAGCTTAACGGTGCAGTAAGAGCAGTTTCTCTAACCGCTAACAATTACGAGATAAACTACACAACAGGTAGAAACGCCCGCATACGAGATGCGGTAAGAAGACTGGTTGAAGACACGGTAGAGTTTGACGACATCATGATTAACGCCATGCGTAACCTCATGGTCTATGGTAACGACATCAACAAGATAGTCGGGAAGCAGGGTGTGGGAATCACACAAGTACAGAGCCTACCGGTCAAGCAGGTAACGATTGTTGATGAGAGAGGTGGACTAGGTAGCTACTTCGTAGCCGATGAAGACAACCCAATCATTAACGCAGACATATACATGGTGCGAGAGGGGTCGCAGTATGAGAGAGCCATACCATCAAAGGAGATTCTTCACGTAAAGATAGACGCACGTTCTAACTGGTTCACTGATAACAAGCTACGAAGGACATATGGTGTCTGGGGTGCAAGCAGATTTACTTCCCTCAAGCAACCCATACGCATGAAGTACAACAGTATGAACAACCGCATCAGTCTTGAAGACTCCATGACAAAGCAGTTTATCACTATTGACAAGTCTGCTATCGAGCATATCCAAGACCCAGTAGAGCAAAACGAAAGACTCAAGCATATTATGGATGAGGTCATCAAGCTCTTTGAGGGACTGAGAGGCGACCAGATACCTGTACTGCCTCACTACGTTCAGCTACATCACGTTGATGTGGGTAACAGTGTGCCTAACAACACTGGCTTCCTAGACACAATCAACGCAGACATAGCCGCAGTTTTGCAGGTTCCTAGAGTTGCCGCCGGACAAGAGAAAGGTTCGACATTCGCCGCAACATACAACGCAAACCTATGGGCCGTTCAAGCAATTTCACGTATGCACCGCATACTTTCCGAAGCCGCAACAAAAATGTTTATGCTTCACTTGGACCTTCTAGGTATCGAGTACAGGAAGCAAGACTTACCCACTATTGATTTTGAGGCTATGGATAGCGAAACACCGCTAAACGTAATGCAGAAAGTCGTGTTGGGTTACAACTCTGGCATACTAACTCTAAACCAAGCACTAGACATGTTAAGCCTACCAAACGTAAGTAATGTTGGCGAGCAGAGAAAGGGTGGTGAGGGTGCGTCTGTCGGTGAGCTACCGAGAGAAAACTCACAACCCGGAGCCGTAGATATAAGATGATAGTAACGTATGAGCAAGTTTTTTATACACTCTTAGCTCTATTGATTACGCTATCCTTCTATATGCACTCAAAGAAACCTAGTAAAACATTTATTAAACGAAACAAAAGTGGAGAAAGTATGGACCGCATGAAAATGGGCAACCCCAATGAAACTTTGATGCTTACCTTTGGTATGGGGGTAGTCATGGCTTGGGTTATAATTGCTGCCGCTGCATCTTACTTTAGCGTAGTTGAACAAAGAGATATATCTGACTCACAACTTACAGTTATTGGTCTATTAGGAGGTCCGGCACTTCTTATTATAACAAGCGTACTAGATTTGTTCAAGGGTAAAGAAAGTGCTAAGATTGCGGTTTTGCCTGACAGACTAAATGCTGATGTAGAGTCAAGCAACGCAGAAAAGAATCACACAAGACTTCTAGAGGAGTTTAAGTTAAAGCACGACCTAGAAATGGAAAGAATGCAAAAACAACATTCCCTAGATATGGAAGCATTCCAAATAACAAACAAAAAGGTGAAGAAGGAATGAACCTAAGTATTTGGTGTTCCTTCTGCGTATATGGCTCTTGTTTTGATTGCGAAGTTGCGAAGGATGAGTGACTATGCAATACGACGGATGCCCACGATGGGTGTCCGTCTTGAGGTTGGTTGGGGTAATAATTAACTAACACGGTGCGTGTAACTTTGGATAGGGTAATTACATTGACGGCAGAGGAAGCAGAGTCCATCATAGAAACCATAAATGATAGGGCGCAAGAGATTCGTTCTCTTATGATAACTATAGCATCTATGGTAGCATTAGTCATGCCCGGTATGGAGGCCGTTGGTATTCTTGATTTTACGCCATATGGTGATGGTGATGATGAATGGATTACCGATGATGATTGGGAATTCGGTGACGACTTTGAGTGTGGCGACGGTTCTGTTATTGAAGCCTCTCTTGTTGATGATGGTTACAAAAATTGCCGTGATGGTTCCGACGAACCCGAAGAAGAAGAAGAAGACTGTGAGGAAACGGACACATGCGAAGAACCCGATGTTATCTATGGTTGTACCGACCCAGACGCTTTAAATTACGATGAGGAAGCATGGGAAGATGACGGCTCTTGTGAGTTTGAGGAAGAAGATGAAGAATATGGTGGTTGCACTGATGATACGGCAACTAACTACGACCCGTATGCGGATTATGACGATGGTTCCTGTGAGTATAGGGGAGGCCAACCTTGTGACCCAGAAATGTACGACGCTTACTTTGAGTACAACAATACTACTATAACTTTCCATTGGGATGCTGATTTGGCTTGTGATAACGAACCACATAACCTAACGGTTATCTGGACTATCTACGAAAACGAAACTGGTAACTGGACTAAGATACAACCCCAATTGACATACGAAACTTATTACCAAGACTGGGATTATGTCAATGTGTCGGCAGATGGCCTAGCAAGAGGAAAATACGATATACATGGTACCTTTGAGATACACGGTGATTACACAAGAGCCGTTGATTGGTACGGAGTAGAAGTTTAATAAGTCATATTCTATCTGCCAAATATATGCCTACACGTAGGAATGGAGAAAGCGAGGGTGCTTTTATCAACAGGTGTATGGCAGACACAAAAATGAACAGGGATTTCCCAGACCGTGACCAAAGATATGCGGTGTGTCTAAGCTACTCAAATAAAAAGGCAGACGTGCGTTCTACACCCGCACCAAAGAAAGACAGAATCAAGGGCAGTCCTAAGAACAAACCCGGTTCTGCTAAACCCGGCGGTAAGGTTACATTTAGTCAAGGTGTTACTAATAGCCTAAAAGAAAAGGTAAAAAATCATAACAAAAAGTCAGACCGCAAAGTAACTCTAGGTATGCTCAAGGCAGTTTATCGTAGAGGCGCGGGTGCTTACTCCACAAGTCATAGACCGGGCGTGAGCAGGGCCGCTTGGTCTATGGCTAGAGTCAATGCTTTCCTAAGATTAGTTAAATCTGGTAGGCCCGCTAACTCAAAATATGTACAGGACAACGACCTTTTACCCAGCGGTCATCCAAGAAAGGGTAAAGGTAAGAAGGATTAATAAGACACATCTAAAATTGGGCTACCATGTCGTGCGGTTGCGGTTGTGGCGGAGAAGTCGTCGCATACGAAGACTGGAACGAAACAGATGTTACTGCGGCTGAATATCAAGGCCGTAAAGTAACATTGAACAAACCCTTTAGAACAAGCGGTGCTAGTAAAAAATTTGGTGTATATACCAAGAATGAAAAGGGCAACGTTGTTCTTGTAAGGTTTGGCGACCCTAACATGGAAATCAAAAGAGATGACCCTGCTAGAAGAAAGTCGTTTCGTTCTAGGCATAACTGCGATAGTCCCGGCCCTAAACATAAGGCTAGGTATTGGAGTTGCCGTCAATGGCGTGACACAAGTAAGGTGGAAGCTATGGAAGAACCGTGTGGGTGTGGGTGTGCTGATGAATGTAATTGTGATGGGGAGTGCCTTTGCGCTTCCGATGTAAGTGCTGAGATGCTAAGAAAGGGGGTTTATGATACCCCCGGAGAAGCTATGGAGGAAGCAAAGAAGATGGGGTGTGACGAAATTCACTCTCATGAAGAAAACGGTAAGACAATCTATATGCCTTGTAAGACTCACGAAGAATACATGAGTAAGAACAAAGGCAAAGATGTAGAAGTAGAAAGCTACATGAAGAAGAAGAATAAGAAGGATGAGGATGAATACAACGCCCTTCACAACAATGACCATGACGAAGACATTTACAGTAGTTATCAAACAAGCGAGTGCAAGCCCGGTTACGAAAAGAAAGATGGTATGTGTCAGAAGATAGCCGTCACTATAGAATTAGATATAGATGAGCTTGAGGCAAAGGTAAGTGCCGAAACTGGCAACATCATCTATGAGATAAGAGGAATAGCATTCCATGAGGGCATGAACAAGAACAAGTGGTCCTTGACTCCGGCTGGCGCAAAGTCAGTGGCTTCACAGATGGAGGGTGCTGATGTAACCCTGATGCACCCAAAGGCTAACGAAACCGGTGCTGGCTTTACTAGAAACACAGAAGGTGTTGAAGAATCAGCAGTCGGTACTATCATGGGCGCAACATTCTTTACTACCGAAGCTGGCTATGATGTAAGGTATGTAGCTAGAGTAACCAGAGAAGAATTATTCGCATCTATGGAAGATGGTTTGTGGAAGGAGAATGGCTACGGAGTTTCTATAGGAGGTTCTGGCGTACCTATCTCGGCTTCGGAAGATGGTTTTGTTTTTGGTGAGGATTTCACCTTTGACCATTTGGCTTTGGTCAAAAGACCTGCCTACAGTCGTGCAAACGTAGAAACCATAGAAAAGAAAGAAGCAAAGGTAGAAGCACCTATAGCGGAGGATAAATCGCAAACGTTTATAGGTCATTCGACATCTGACCAGAATCAACCAACGGTGATTGCTATGACAACCGAAGAAACAACAGAAATAAATTATGAGGCCGAGATGGAGTCCGTACAAGCGGCTCTTGTTCTCGCTAACAGTCGAATTGCAGAGTACGAAGCAGTTGAGGCAACAAGAGTTGAAGATGAGAGAATGGCTCTAGTAACTAAGGCATCCGACTTAGGAATGTCTGGTCACGAAGACCTTTCCACACCTACTCTTGAAACCCTAATCGCTTCTTGGGAGGCCGCTCACCCAGAGCCAGTCCCAGTGGAGATGACCCCAGTAGAGTCAGTCGAGAAGCCAGTGGCAGAAGCCGCAGTTGCTTCCGAAGTCAGACCTACGGTTTCTAACTTCCTCAACGGAAAGAGAATTTCCAACGACGAAGCAATATACTCCAAGGCTTACAATGCGTGGGCATCAGCTTGGAACAAGACACTCGCAGCAGATGAGAGGTCAAGAATGACCGCTCACAAGTACGAGACACTAAAGGAGATGAACTAAGATGGTACAATACGGAGCATTAGACCCAGTTGCATGTGCAGACATACAGAACACCTTTGCGAGCAAAGGACTTCTAGTAAAGTTTGACGGAAGCGGCGTAATGATAACTGCAAGCGTCACTGACAAGCCAATAGGCGTAACAATCAGTGAGTCCTCAAGAGGAGAGGACGGAGAGCTTGAGGCAGCAGGTACAGGCACAGTGGCAATCATGCCACTAAGCGGTGTACAGATGATGAAGTGTGTCGGAGGAGGCGCACTCAAGACCGGAGAGAGGCTTTACGTTTCTCAGACATCAGAAGCAGATGGCCACGTTCACACAACCGCATCAAACTCAGCAACATTTGTTGGGCTTTACATGGGTGCAGACAACACAACCCCAGCGACCGGAACTTTGATACCAGTCCTTTGTGCTACGGTGGTGGCATAGAATAAATAAAGGAGATAAGAGGTGAATAATATGAATCAGACATTAGAAGAAATACTAAACGTAGAGGCCGCAACCGGCCCGTTCGCACCCGGAGATGCCGTTCTTGAGCAGACTCTCCGTGACTTTATCCAGCTACAATCAAACACAATCGCTATCGCAACCGACCTAGTTGGTGTACGAAGCGTACCTTGGCTATCATTCACATGGTACACAGGAGTTGTAGGAACATTCTCCTACCCATTGGACGATGTTGCACTAACTGACCCAACCAACATTGGTACTGCTAACTACAGTACCAAGCTAGAGAAGGGACAGGGACGATGCACTTTCCTCGACGCAGTAAGGCTAAGAGGCGAGTCCTTTGAGAACATTGACAGGCAGCAGCTAGGAATTGTTCGTGCAAGAGCTGACACAATTGACAACCACATACTATCAACATTAGTAGGTGGAGCAGACAACTCAGTCGCAGCAACCGCAGTCTTCGGAAGCGGTTCCGCTGATGAGGAAGGCGACATTCTTGGAGCTATGGACGACATCTTTGCTAACGCAAAGGTTTCTGGCAACGAGCCTCTAGCTCTTGTCCTTCCAGCCGACAAGAGAAGTGCTATCCTAAACACAACACTATACGGAAACGTTGTTGAGTCACTAGGCGACCACTTGGCTAGAATCGCAAACCTAAGCATTTACTACACCAGAGATTTCGGAAGCGGCAACGCACTAGGCAACGACGCTATCCTTATGGTTCCCGGTGCTGAAACTGCTGAATTCTTTACCTACAATGGACCCGGTTTCCAAGAGACTGAGCTAACCAGACTCCCCGGAGTTGGGTTTGACTGGCTTCTAACTGGCTACATGGGTAGCGTTATCCACGAACACCAAGACGGTGCTTCTGCGGATAAGACCCACAGAATAGTCAAGCTAACCGGAGTACGCTCTTGAATAAGGGGCGTGTCTGAATGGCAGAGAAAAAGAAGAAGGCTTCTACTAAGAAGGCCACTCCTAAGAAAGTGGCGAAGCCCAAGGCAAAACCAAAGGCGGTTCCAAAAGGACCATCTAAGGCAACCTTGGCTTCGTCACTCAAGGAGAAAGGTATTCCTCTACCTGTTTCCGGCGAAGCATCCGACATGGAGCATCGCCTAAAGCATTGGAAATCTGGTATGGGTTACATGGTAAGATTACATAGAAATGCCGGAGGAAGGTTCAAGGACCATCCTTTGTCATTACTTGACTCACCCAGAAAAGCTCTTTATTGGCTACCGGATAGCGAGATGGCAGATAAGATTCTCGCTACACGCAGAGTTGTAATAGTAGGTCGAGTAAGCGAACCTTCAAGTAACATGATAGTTATTGATGTTCCATCGGACTACGATACAAGATTTGCGTGAGGTGTTAATAAGTGCCATTTGATATGGGAGAGTTGGTTGTTGATGAAGGTGCAACCGTAGGTGACACAAGCATTTCCCCTAGAGTTATCAGAGATTTACTAAACAGACCTAGGGGTCTTAATGCTGCTACTATCATAGAGTATCTTAACATTAGAATAGCAGAGATAAACAAAAAGTCCAGAGAGTCTGGATATGTTGGTGTTACCAGCGATAATGCGCCTACTACGGCACTAAGAGAATCTGCCATAAAGTTTCTAGTGTGTTGTGATTGTCTAAGGGTTCTAATAGATACCATACCAGCAGTAGTACCAGAGAAGGAACAGGGTACTTCAGATATAAGATTCAACAAGCAGTTGGCTTCATTTGAGAAGCAAGCGACACAACTTGTCGCATTAATAGAGGAGAAGGGTGGTACGGCTTTCTATACAAAAGCCACGGCTGCCAAAGTGAGTGGTACAACAAGCGGTCAGTTATCCGGGTCACTCAATTATGAGTGAGGAAGATAAATGGCAGAAGTTAAATGGGTAGGTAGTGCAAGTACAGACCCTACCAATGCAAGTAACTGGTCTACTGGCTCCTTGCCTACTGCTAGTGATAGTATGATTTTTGATGGTGCGGCACAAGCAAACTGTCAATTTAATGGAACGTTTCCTAACACTGTTCATGATGTAAGGATAGCATCTGATTGGAATCCAGACTATCAGATAACTACTGGTGGTGCATCTGTAATAAACATAGGTGGTTTTTTATTAATAGGAATAACTAATATTATAAACGCTTCTCACTCACTTACTCTTAACTTTACGGGTTCTGCAAGTGTTCCAGCCTATGTTGGAGATGGTGGTGCTACAACATCAGCGTTTGTAAGTATGACCATTAACTCTGGTAGTGTCTTTACCAGTGAAACAAGCAGAGCAAATACTATCTATAACTTTGATGCCACATCTACTACTATGGTAGATGGTGTTTATCCTCAACTTAAAGGTACTGGTATAATAAAAACAAAAAAGATTTACAGTGATGCCTCAAGAACGGCATTCAATACGTATGGCTCTGTAGATATGTGGACTATAATAACAGACCTAAAGTTTGAGTCAGAGAAGTATGATATATACGATTACGAAAAGGTGTTTTTATTTGAAGGTGGTTTTACCGCTCTAGGAGAAAACTTCAAGTTTGGTCACACTACTGCTAAATTCAAAACATACAGAAGCTCTGGCACAGGCTCCGTAGTATTCCCAGTCACAGGTGAGCTTAACAGTGCGGCGTTTGGTAATGATACCACAAAGGTATTCAACACACAATATCACAAGGTAGTCATAGAAGCTAATGATAACACGGCTAACTACTGGTTGGTAAGCGATGGTAAGGTGCTTGAATGCAACGAGCTTGTGATAAACGACGGTGGTAGGTTCTATGCTAACATGGCTGGTAACAACTCAGTGGTAATCAGATGCACAAGAAGACCTACAGTGATAGGGGATTGGAATTTTAGACAGGTAACAGACGGTATCTATGAAAGTATAGGAGGTACTAACGTTCTACCTGTTACTCACGGTGGCACAGGTCTTACTACTGTTGCGCCGGGAGCTATCTTATATGGTGACGGGCAAGGCAATCTAGTAGTGTTAAGTCCGGGTAGTAATGGTACAACTCTTACAATTAGTAGTGGTGTTCCTGTATGGAGTTAAGGAAACTGTAATAAAACAGACTTAAAATACAATAATTGCGGGCGTAGCGTATAGGAGGGAAAGAATGCCACTAACTGACAACAAGAATATAATCCTTGGCACCGAATCCGAGAGGACCAGCGTTACACCGCACACCGCTCAACTATTAAAGGACGCAGACGCTACCTATCTTTTCTACGGTGATGGTACTACCGTAGGTGGTATAGCAGTAGATGTAAGACCATCCGTTACTAAGACAGGTACTTACACCTTCATTAGAAAGGACGAAGGTAGGCTTGTTATTCTAAACACAGGTAGCGATATCACATTTACTATTCCTAATGACTCTAGTGTTTCGTTTCCAGATGGTGACACTGAGCTTCACGTAATAAACATAGGTTCGGGTACTCTAACATTAGCTGGTGCTGGTGGTGTTACTCTATCTGGTACTACAAGTATAGGTCAGTACAACAAAGCCACTGTTAGAAAGGTAGCCGCAAACTCATGGGTCAATACATCATCAGTTGGTGTTACTGGACCAACCGGTCCTTCCGGCCCTACCGGAGCCACTGGCCCGACTGGGCCTCAAGGTGCTACTGGTCCTACCGGACCTTCCGGCTCTGACGGTAGTGATGGCTCTACAGGCCCAACTGGGCCGACTGGTCCTACGGGACCAACAGGACCAGCAGGTAGCGATGGTTCTGATGGGTCTGATGGAAGTACCGGACCTACGGGACCTACAGGCTCGACTGGACCTACTGGTCCTACCGGTCTTCAAGGCTCCTTCGGTGGTGCTACTTTCAAGTATGATTTTAGCACAAATACGTCAGACGCAGACCCCGGAGCTGGTAGACTAAAACTAAATAATGCTACACAAAACTCAGCAACAAGTATATTTATTGATGATGCTGATTTGGACGGCACAGACATTCAATCATTCCTACGCACTATTGATGACTCCACTTCTACAATTAAAGGTCATGTGAAGATAAGCAATCTTACAGACTCAAGCCAATTCGTATTATTCACTATATCCTCTCTTACTGAGGCATCTGGTTATTTTACTGTAACAGTAAGTGCGGTTGATTCTTCAGCGTCTGCACCATTCTCTGATGGTGAAGATATAACTGTGACCTTTGCACGAACCGGTGATAAGGGAGATACTGGGTCTACCGGACCAACAGGGCCTACCGGCCCCGCTGGGTCTACCGGACCAACTGGCCCAACTGGACCTACCGGACCTACCGGTTCCGCAGGGGCCGCAGGTGGATTCGGTTCTCCTTCTGCCAGCACTGGACCAGTAGGTGTAAGTGCAAGTGGCCCAGACTCAGCAAAGGTATTTGCCTTTACCATTCCAGCCGGAGCAACTGGTCCTACGGGACCAACCGGACCCACAGGACCCACAGGTCCTAGTGGCCCAGCGGGAAGTGATGGTTCAGACGGCGGTACTGGTCCTACGGGTCCCACTGGTCCATCCGGTCCTACTGGTACGGCGGCAGGGTTTGGAACACCTACTGCTAGTAGCGGCCCTATAGCAGTTTCTTCTTCCGGGCCAGACACGGCCAAGGTTTTCGCCTTTACTATTCCTACCGGAGCTACTGGACCTACAGGTCCCACAGGACCAACCGGGTCACAAGGACCAGCAGGGTCGGATGGGTCAGATGGAAGCACAGGACCGACAGGACCAGCCGGTTCTACAGGGCCGACAGGACCTTCGGGACCAACGGGGCCTTCTGGACCAACCGGACCAACTGGTACTGCTGCTGGCTTTGGCAGCCCTAGTGCTTCAACAGGACCTATAGGCATAACTGCCAGTGGTCCCGATACCGCCAAGGTGTTTGAATTTTCTATACCCGCAGGGGCCACTGGACCCACTGGTCCCACAGGACCTGCTGGGGGTACAGGCCCCACCGGACCCACCGGACCCCAAGGTTCTACAGGACCTACAGGACCAAGCGGTCCCTCTGGTTCAGACGGTTCGGATGGTAGTGATGGGGCAGCCGCCGGGTTTGGAACACCAACTGCGTCTACAGGACCTATAGGAATTACTGCCTCTGGACCAAACGCCTCTAAAGTTTTCGCATTCAGCATACCCTCTGGTGCTACTGGCCCAACTGGGCCTACAGGACCGACGGGGCCTACCGGTCCTACCGGTCCTTCTGGACCTGCGGGTAGTGATGGTTCAGATGGAAGCACTGGTCCTACTGGCCCTACAGGTACTGCGGCAGGTTTCGGCACACCAACGGCCTCTACAGGTCCCATTGGCGTCACATCTTCTGGACCAGACGCATCAAAAGTCTTTGCTTTCACTATACCATCCGGTGCTACTGGACCGACCGGACCAACAGGCCCTACAGGACCAACCGGCCCTAGTGGACCTGCCGGTTCAGATGGTGATGATGGTAGTGATGGTTCTACTGGACCTACCGGTCCGGCGGGAAGTACAGGACCTGCGGGTGCAGCAGCAGGGTTTGGCTCTCCGTCTGCTTCTACAGGACCGATAGGCATTACGGCTTCCGGCCCAGACACGGCAAAAGTATTTGCTTTCTCCATACCTTCTGGTGCAACTGGACCTACCGGTCCTTCTGGTCCGACTGGACCTACGGGACCCGCTGGTGGAACAGGACCTACGGGACCGACTGGACCCAGTGGACCTGCTGGGTCAGACGGTAGTGACGGAAGCGACGGTGGTACAGGCCCAACTGGTAGCCAAGGACCTACTGGACCTAGTGGGCCGTCTGGCCCCACAGGGCCTACAGGACCTACGGGACCACAGGGTTCGTTTGGTGGTGCTACATTCAAGTACGATTTTAGTACCACAACAACAAACAGTGACCCCGGTGCAGGTAAGATAAGATTCGATAACGCTACACAAAACGGTACTACTGGTATTTACATAGATGATTCCGATTTAGATGGGTCAGACATACAATCCTTCTTAAGAACAATAGATGATTCTACTTCTACGATAAAAGGACATGTCAAGGTAAGTAACCTAACAGACGCATCACAATTCACACTACATACAATATCCTCTCTCAGTGAGCAAACGGGCTACTTTGACATAACCGTTAGCACAGTAGATTCATCTGCTACATCACCCTTTAGTGATGGTGAAGATGTTTCAGTTACGTTTGCTAGAACTGGTGACAAAGGAGATACAGGTTCTACTGGACCTACCGGACCCAATGGTCCCACAGGTCCTACAGGTCCTACCGGACCGACTGGGCCGTCTGGACCGGCTGGTTCTGACGGTAGCGATGGGTCAGATGGTAGTACGGGGCCTACTGGCCCATCCGGTTCTACCGGTCCCACAGGACCAACTGGTACTGCCGCCGGATTTGGTACGCCTACTGCTAGTACGGGTTCAATTGGAGTTAGTGCTTCTGGTCCAGATACTGCTAAAGTCTTTGCTTTCTCTATACCTGCGGGAGCAGCAGGTCCCACTGGTCCGACAGGACCAACTGGTCCAACCGGGCCATCTGGCCCCGCTGGTTCTGATGGAAGTGACGGTTCAGATGGTAGCACAGGACCTAGCGGTCCTACGGGACCTACTGGGCCTACAGGTTCAGCCGCTGGCTTCGGTAGCCCCAGTGCCTCTACAGGACCCATAGGTATAACCGCATCCGGTCCAGACACGGCTAAGGTGTTTGCCTTTAGCATACCTTCGGGTGCTACAGGCCCAACAGGTCCAACAGGCCCAACTGGACCTACCGGTCCGGCTGGTGGTGACGGCTCAGATGGTAGTACGGGTCCGACAGGACCTACTGGTCCAACTGGTCCCGGTGGCGCAGCCGCAGGGTTCGGTACACCTACCGCATCTACCGGTCCTATTGGTATTACCGCTAGTGGGCCTAATGCTTCTAAGGTCTTTGCATTCTCTATCCCTGCTGGTGCTACAGGGCCGACAGGCCCTACAGGTCCAAGTGGACCGACAGGACCCGCCGGAAGCGACGGCTCAGATGGGTCAGACGGTAGTACCGGACCCACCGGCCCTACCGGACCGACAGGTCCCAGTGGAGGCACAGGCCCAACAGGACCTACTGTAACCGCAGCAGGTTTCGGTACGCCAACGGCAAGCACCGGTTCTATAGGTGTATCTGCAAGTGGACCAGATACCGCTAAAGTATTCGCATTCTCGATACCAGCAGGTGCGGCAGGTCCTACTGGTCCCACTGGCCCTACAGGTCCAGCAGGGTCGGATGGAAGTGACGGTTCAACTGGACCTACTGGACCTACAGGTCCAACGGGACCCACTGGTCCTACTGGTCCCGCAGGTAGCGACGGTAGCGATGGAGGCACAGGACCGAGCGGCCCTGCGGGTTCAGCCGGACCCACTGGTCCTACCGGGCCAGCCGGTCCTACAGGACCCACCGGTCCAGCAGGTGCATCCGGTTCTATAGGCTCTTTCGATGATGTCCTCATGGATGCCACTAATTTCACAGATGGCCTTCTCATACAACCCGATAGTGATGGTTCTGCACCAACGACAGGAACATTAAATGATGCAAAAGATAACATTGGTATCGGTAAGGATGTTCTGTCATCATTAACATCTGCCGACTACTGTACGTTTGTTGGTACTCAAGCGGGAGAAGCACTCACAACTGGTAGTTACAATACAGGATTCGGAAGAAAGTCGTTAATGAAAATAACTACCCAAACTTACAATACTGGGATTGGTGTCTTTTCTGGTATGGGTATTCAAAATGGTGGAAACAATACCGCTATTGGTTATGCCGTATTACAAGCAGATAACAGTGCTTCACAAAATACAGGTGTTGGGTCAAATGCGTTGTATCGGACAACCGCCAGTTTCAATACTGCTGTTGGTTATCGTACTCTTTACGGAAATACAACTGGAACGAGGAACATAGCCATCGGTAATCAGGCATTAGATAGCGCATCGACAGAATCAGATAACATAGCAATAGGTCACGAAGCGATGTATAACCCCAATGGTGGAGAAAAGAACGTAACGGTTGGAAACTTCTCCCTCGATGCTATAACTTCGGGTAATAACAATGTAGCATACGGCCATCAAGCTGGCTCTGCGGTGAATAGCGGGTCCAACAATATCACAATAGGTTATCAAGCCGGTGATAATATCACAACCGGCTCTAACAAT